>Ga0209057_1000001_pt1 | contig 233609 bp, 238 predicted proteins | sample GraSoiAngelo_146_FD_185903 | JGI IMG/M metagenome (GOLD analysis project Ga0209057, IMG submission 185903) | Grasslands soil microbial communities from the Angelo Coastal Reserve, California, USA - 14_1009_05_30cm (SPAdes) (version 2) | ecosystem: Environmental > Terrestrial > Soil >...
AACAGATCCGGCACGGCACATATAACGGCACCACCTTCACCTGGGACTCGGCGACTGTGATTCCCGGGACTGTTTCACCCGGCCGTCAGGATCCTTCAGTCACCTGGACCGGAAAGTGGCTGATCGCGACCTGGTGGGACGACACGAGTGGCTCGGACTCCGACAACGTCTTCATGAACTGGACCGCCGACAAGACTGGCCAGTCCGGTTGGTTGACGACCGCGATCCTCATGACCACGACCAACACGAACATCACCCAGCCCAACATTCGGCATTCGGCGAAGCTCGGGGCGACCGTGCTCGTGTACGGGACCCACTACCGCGATTTCTATCGGGTTCTGCTCGACGGCCGGACTGATCCCAGCCTCGGCAACTGGAGCGCGGAGTCGCTCATCGACAGCGGCTACGACGACTCAGAGGCCGGCTATGGGGGTCCGCAGGTCGCGATCGACGAGACAACCGGCAACATCCACGTCTTTCGCGCTGTGCTCAACGCCGGGGGCCCCACATGGCACGGAGTCACCTACTGGCTGGGCAGACCTGGAGCGGTCCCGATGACGTCCGGCGCTGTGGCGTGGAACTCACGCCTCATCATCGACGGCGCGGCGTCGACAGATCCGGTCGATATCGCGGGCGCTATCGATGCTTCGGGCAAGGTCTTTGTCTTCTGGGTGACGAGCGCAAGCTCCGGATCGTTGAAGTACGCGACCCTGGTCAGTCCCTACACCACGGCCTCATCCGTCACGACGATGTCGACTGTTGGATCCCAGCCGCGCTATCCCCACGTCCCGGCGCAATCGGCGCTCAACCGCGGCTACGTTCCGCTGTTCTATCAGTCGAGCATCGGAAGCCCGTACAGCATCGTCCTCGACACCACGCTCACCGCGACGGGCGGAGACACTTCGCCGCCCACCGTTCCAACCGGACTCGTCGCGAACGCAAGCACGTCAGCACCCCAGGTGAATCTCTCGTGGAACGCCTCGACAGACAACGTCGCGGTCAGCGGCTACACGATCTATCGCGGCGGCTCTGCGCTCGGCACGGTTTCGGGCTCCACGCCGGCCTACACGGATAACAGCGTCGCGAGCCTGACCACCTACAGCTACGCGGTCGACGCGTTCGACGCCGCGGGCAACCACTCCGCCAAATCGATTGCCGCGAGCGTGACCACTCCGGACTGGATAGCGCCAAGCGTGCCGGCCGGCGCCACGGCCAGCGCGAAATCCCCGACCGAGATCGACCTGACCTGGAATCCTTCGACCGACAACGTCGGCGTTACCGGGTACACCGTGTACCGCAATGGATCCCCACTGGCGACGACAGCAGGCACCGTGACCACGTTCGCGGACACAACCGTCGTGGCGTCGACCACATACAGCTACACGATCGACGCCTTCGATGCAGCAAGCAACCACTCCGCTCGCTCCACAGCCGCGACCGCAACCACGCCGGCAGTCCCTGACACCCTCGCGCCATCGGTGCCGACCGGTGTGGCGGCCGCGGCCGGTCCACCAGGGGAGGTCGATGTTCAGTGGAGCGCATCCACCGATAACGTCGCCGTCACCGGGTACACCGTCTACCGTGACGGCGCCGTGCTAGGCACGGTGCCGGCTGCGGCGCTCACCTACGCCGACAAGACCGCGAGCGGCATCACTTCCTACAGCTACACGGTCGATGCGTTCGATGCCGCGGGCAACCACTCGAATCAGTCGGCGGCGGCGGTCATCACGACGCCCGACTGGACGCCACCCACGACGCCGACCGGTCTCGCGGCCAATGTCGCGACCAGCAGCGAGATCGATCTCACCTGGAACACGTCGACGGACAACGTCGCCGTGACGGGTTACACCGTGTATCGCAACGGCGCCGCGGTCGGGACGACCGCAGGCCTCACCTACGCAGACACCGGACTCGGCCACGGCTTCACGTACACGTACGCGGTGGACGCCTTCGATGCCGGGGGCAACCATTCGGTCAAATCGGCCTCGGCATCCGGGACGACTTCAGACGATATCGCGCCGACGGTGCCCGGCAACCTTGTTGGCTCGGCCGCGTCGAACACGAGCGTGGCGCTCTCGTGGAACGCGGCAACCGACAACGTCGGAGTCGCCGGCTACGACGTCTATCGCGACACCCTCCTGCTCGCCACCCGCGGGCCGTCTCCGCTGAGCTTCACCGACACCGTCCTAGCCGGCAGCACGCACACCTACACGGTCGACGCCTTCGACGCCGCCGGGAATCACTCAGCTCAGTCTTCGGGCGTGACCGTCACCACGCCGAGCACGCCTCCATCCGCTCCGAAGTTCGTGCAGGCCAACGTCGTGACGGGAGGCAGCCGTGTGACGACCATGACTGTCACGCTCGGGCCGATCGCCAAAGGTGACCTGATCGTCGGAATGTTCGGCCAGTACGACGCGAACGGTCAGGTCGGCGTGACGGACAACGTCAATGGCGCGTGGACACGCTCGGTCTCGACGACATGGCGAGGCTCGGCCGGCACTGCCGGCGACATCGCGCTCTACTACTTCGCCAACTCCGCCGCGGCGCCGGCTGGGCTGACGATCACAATTTCGGCCCCCACAGCCACATACCTGCAGGGGTCGGCCGGCGAGTACTCGGGGGTCGCGGCGCTCAATCCACTCGACCAGGCGGTGATGGGCAATGGCACAAGCACAACCGCTGATTCCGGCCTCACGCCGGCGGTCGCGGCAGGCGAGCTCATCTATGGCGGAATGGTGGCAACCAACGGCGCCGGCACGCTTACGCCAGGCGCGAGCCAGGCTGTGACGTTCGTCGAGCGGGGACAGTCTTCCAGCGGCACCCAGGGCGAGGAAGACATCGCCGGCGGGGCGGCGGGACAGCAGCACGCAGGGTTCACGTTCACCGCGTCGGTGCGGTGGTTCATGGTCTCCGCCGCTTTCAGGGCCGGTTAGATGTGCGGGATCATCGGTTATCTCGGGAACCATGAGGCGACCCCTCTTCTCCTCGACGGTCTGAAGAGCCTCGAGTACCGCGGTTACGATTCGGCAGGCATTGCCGTGCTCGACCGCACCTCAGGATTGACGAGCACAACCAAGAGCGAGAGCAAGGTCGCGCTGCTCACCGCCCGGCTGCAGGACTGCATGCCCAAGGGGCGCCTCGGCATCGGCCACACACGCTGGGCGACTCACGGCAAGCCAAGCCTTGTCAACGCACATCCCCACACCGACTGCGGCGGCAGGATCGTCGTCGTCCACAACGGCATCATCGAAAACTTCAGAGAGCTCCGCGACGAGCTCGTGTCCCGCGGTCACATCTTCGTGTCCGAGACTGACAGCGAGGTCATCCCCCACCTGATCGAGGACGCGTCGGGTGAAGATCTTCTGACCGCCGTGCGCGGCGCCCTGAAGCGAATCACGGGTGCGTACGCGCTGGGGATCATGTCGCGAGACGAGCCGGACCTTCTGATCGGCGCGCGAATGAACGCGCCGCTGGTGCTCGGCATGTGCCAGGACGAGTTCTTCCTCGCCTCGGACATCACGGCCGTGATCCCGCACACCAAGAAGGTGCTGATCCTCGGCGAGGGTGAGATCGTGGCGGTGACTCCGATGGGACCGGAGGTCACGACGCTTGACGGAGCTCCGGTCGCGCCCAAGATCATCCACGTCGACTGGGACGTGAGCCAGGCCCAGAAGGGCGGCTTCAGCCACTTCATGCTCAAAGAGATCCACGAAGCACCCGACGCCGTCGCGAACGCGCTACGCGGCCGGCTGCTCCCCGATGGAAACGTCAACCTCCAGGGCTGCGACCTGACGGACGCGGACCTCCGCGGTTTTCAAAACGTGCTGCTCCTCGGCATGGGCACCTCGATGCATGCGGCGTTGGTCGGCGAGCATGTGATCGAGGACTGGGCCGGGATTCCAGCGCAGGCCGCGGATGCATCTGAGTTTAGATACCGCCGGCCGACCATCGGTCCCGAGACATTGACGGTCGTTCTCACTCAGTCCGGCGAGACCGCCGACACGATCGTCGGCCTGCGCCAGGCCAAGGCGCTCGGCTCCTACACGATGGCCGTGACGAACGTCGTGGCCAGCACGGCGGCCCGGGACAGCGACGCTGCGCTGTACCTGAATGCGGGTCCCGAGATCGGCGTCGCGTCATCGAAGACTTTCGTGAGCCACGTCGTGAACCTGTACCTGCTCGCGGCCCGCCTGGCGAGCGCTCACGGCAGGATGCCAATCGAGCGAAAGCAGGAGCTCTCACAGGCGCTGCGCGAACTTCCTGAAGGATTGCGTGCCGTGCTGGGACGTGAGGCAGAGATCGCGGATCTCGCGCGGCGCTACGCGCGATTCCGGAACTTCCTGTTTGTCGGGCGCGGGATCAACCATGCCATCGCTCTCGAGGGCGCGCTCAAGCTGAAGGAGATCTCGTACGTGCACGCGGAGGGCACCTCCGCCGGCGCGCTCAAGCACGGTCCCATCGCGCTGTTGGACCAGGACTTCCCGGTAGTCGCCATCTGCACCGACGGGGCCACCCGCGACAAGATGGCGAGCAACGTGCACGAGGTCGCCGCGCGTGGCGCTCCCGTGCTCGCCCTTGTCACACAAGGCGAGCATCACCTGGACGACGTCACCACGGATCGAATCGAGATTCCCGCCTGCGACGAAGCCGCCGTAGCGATTCTCAACACTGTGGTGTTGCAGCTGTTCGCGTACCATGTCGCGGTCGAGCTGGGCCGAGACGTCGACCAGCCGAGGAACCTGGCCAAAAGCGTAACTGTCGAGTAATGGGCGGTTCTCATGAGCACCCGACGTCCGATATGGACACGCGTCCGAGAAGCTAGCAGCAGCGCCCTGCTCAGAGCAGGCAGCGTTGGGCTCCCGATCGTGATCGCTCTGTCGTGGCTTCTTGTGCCCGCCGGCCAGGGCGCCCAGGCGGCGGGAAGCCCGCCGCACATCATGGTCGTCATGATGGAGAACACCAGCTACGAGGCGGTTGTCGGCAATCCCGCGATGCCCTTCCTCAATGGCCTCGTCGCCAGCAACGGATCTGTCAGCACCACCGACCTGAGCCATCCCAGCCTGCCCAACTACCTCGGCCTGATCTCGGGATCGATCCAGAACAATCCACCGGACACAACGCCGCAAGACGGGACGTACGCGGGCCCGCAGCTGACCGATGAGCTGGCGGCAGCCGGCATCAGCTGGAAGGCCTACATGGAGGACATGCCGATACCGTGCGACCTGACCGATCAGTTCGGCCCGGGTCAATACGACGTCAACCACAACCCGTTCATGTATTTCGATTCAGTCCGCAAGAACCCGGCCCAGTGCAGCCGCGATGTGCCTTATCCGCAGCTGGCCGCCGACCTCGCCGCGGGGACCGCCCCCGCCTTTGCATTTGTATCTCCGAACACGATCAACGACATGCACGACGGGAGCGCTGCGCAGGGCGACCAGTTCCTCAAGGGCCTGGTCGGCCAGGTCAGGGCCTCGAGCTGGTGGACCGCGGCGAGCCGGATGATCATCACCTGGGACGAGGGAGCGGGGTCGGAGCAGGTGCTGACGCTCGTCGTGGGTTCGGCGCATGGCACGGCGGTTCGCGCCGGCAACGAGTACGGGACCCTGCGGGGCATCGAGGAGGCCTACGGCGTCGGCCTGCTCGGCCACTCCGCCGACGGCAACGTCGGTGACCTGCTCCCTCTCCTGACGGGAAGAGCGGCCGCGCCGCCGCCCCCGGCTCGTGCGCCCAACCCAGCGCCGCCACCGGTCCCGTCCCCACAGCCCGCTCCCCCACCCGACCGAAGCCGGGCGGAGGGCTCGCTTCCCGATTCGTATGTCCGCGGCGTCTACGGCAAGGATTCCAGCCCAACGGGTTTCACCGAGATCGCCTCGCTCGGATTCAACACCGTGATGACCGATCCCTACAAGGAGCGCCTCGACCCGTTGAGCGCCGCGGGATTGAAGGGCATCGTCTGGCTGGGCGCGTGGCACAACGCTCCAGCCTGCAAGTTCGAAAGTGACGACGCCACGATCAGGTCGCAGGTGAGCCCGATCGCCGGCCACAAAGCCATCCTTGCGTACTACCTCGGGGACGAGCCGAAAGTGAGCGAATGCCGGAACGCACCCGCGCTTTTCAAGCAGCGGAGCGCCCTCGTTCACTCGCTGGATCCCACCGGCCAGACGTTCACCGTCCTCCAGGCGTTCGAGAACGGAATCGCCAACGACTACGCGCCATGGGCAGGAACGGTCGACCTCCTCGGCTTCGACGTCTACCCATGCGCCAGGGCCGCTTCGTCCTGCGAGCCCACCAACATCGACACGGCCATCGCCGCGATCCACAAGGCGAAGATCACTCGCTACCTGGCGGTCGTACAGGATTTCCAGGACTGCTACTACCGTCTGCCTACCGCGCCCGAGCTGGCGAGCCAGTTCAACCACTGGGCTGACTCAAACATGTCCGGCTACCTGGTCTTCTCGTGGAACTATCAGTCCGCGAACGCAGCTTGCGCCGGTACGAACCTCCACGACCATCCGGCCAACCTCGCGCAGCTGAAGTACGAAAACTCACAGATCTTCTTGCCTGCAAAACCGACTGCATCGACCGGTCCCGCGGGAAGGGGTTCGCTGTTGACCGCAGGACGAGAGGTGGTCGGAGTTGCCCTGCCGATCGCCGCGATCATCGCGGCCCTGGGTGCGTACGTATTTCTCGTCCTGGTACGTGCGAAACGGCGCCGCCTCAGGGCTCTAAGCCGACAGCCGGTCGAACAGCCTCCAGTGCGACCGAGCGAACTCGATGTGGTCAGCGGTCGCGGCGACGTCGACGAGCCCCGCTAGAACCGCGTCCCGCCAGCGCTCGGGATCCGCGCCAAGCCGGACGAGGCCGTTCTGAAGAAAGCTGCGAAAGAGGTCTGGAAACCACCCTTCGCCCCCGATGGCGTATTCGATCCCCGCGCCCCAGTTTCCCGCAGTGAGCCCGCTGTGCCCGGCGACCGCCCGGCCCGGGCGCGTGTGGCGGTCGAGGTAGAGCGCATACGACAGGGCGAATCGAGCGAGGTCCCGCACCGGGTCTCCGGCGACCATGCCGGCTTCCCAATCGACGACCCCGGTGATCTCGTCGCCCCCCAGCAGCAGGTTGCCAAACCAGAAGTCACCGTGCACGGGTGTGCGGGGCGAGCGCTGAGCCCCAAGTCGCTTCTGGATGGCGATAAGCCGGTCCATCATTGGTGGAAATCGATCCTCGGCGCCGAAGCGCTGGAAGAGAATGTCAGCCGCGTGATTGTGTAGCTCGATCGGGTTCCGCTCGCCGCTCACCGAGGCCTGGAACTTCGCCAGCCAGCGCTCCGCCATCGCGAAGTCCTGTCGCACCGCTGCCGGGCTGGCGACGTGGTGCCAGGAGTGATAGCGGACCGTCATCGGAGTTCCCTGGAGCGCGGTCGTGACCAGGGCAAGATGCTCCGGCGCATGCGGCAGCTCGCTCACCGCTGGAATCGTCGCCAGCACGTCCCCGGGCAGCGCAGACCGCAGCTCGACGAGCACGCGACGTTCCGCCGCGAGGCTAGCCTGCGCTGACTCTGTCGTCGCCACCTTCATCGCCAGCTCGGGCTCCGAGCTGCCGCTCGGGATGAACAGAACCGTGACTTTTGCGTTCGGGTCCTTGGACAGCGCGAGCACCACGGAATGCATCCCGGCCATGGCGATGAGGTCGCTGCTTTGCGTCGCGGCTCCAGGTTCGGCATCGCCTGGCGCTGTCAACCCCAATGCGATCCGGGTCGGAACCACGGCGCCAAGAAAGTTCCGCGGCCAGGAGAAACGCGCAGCCGCTCTCGCGCCTGCGAGCACCGCCGATGCGGCCATGCCTCCCCGGGGGAGGGCCAGCACATGGGACACGAAGTACCGAACGGCCTCAGGTGTGTCCTCCACGTAGCAGGTCGGTGAGGCGGCGGCTGGAATCCCGAGATACTCGCGCGACACGGTGATCCCGGCGCTCTTCGCGAATCGACGAAGCAGGCCGCGAGATCCGACTCCGCCCGAGATCAGAATGACCGATGTCGCCGCAGGCAAGGCCCGGATCTGTTCCAGCAGCGTGCGCCGTGCGGCACGTGTTCCGGGAACATCGAGCTCCATCGTGTTCGGGCTAACCAGGGGCCGCCAGGGCGGCGGCGGATCCGGAGCCGAGATGGATTGCCCCGGCGGGCGAGACCGGGTTACAACAGCGGCCGGAGCCATGCGGGCGTTCGTTCGTCCGTCCCGTTGAGGACGATCCCATTCACGCGTTTCTTGCCGATCGATTTGATGGACCTCTCCAGGTCGTCGGTGAGCGTGACGCCGCTGCGTGCCACGATCAGGAGCCGATCGGCCAGCCCGAAAGCCAGCGAACCGTACGAGATGTTCAGCGTGGGAGGCAGATCCATGACCACGTTGGCAAACGTCTCTCGAAGGCCGAGCATCACCTCACGGTCGACGAGCTGGTAGAAGAACCGGGCGGGCTCGCTCTGCGGTGTGCCGGCCGGAATCATGAACACGTTGGGCACGAGCGCCGCGCCGCGAACAACGCGAAGACGCGAGTCGCCGTCCAGCCACTCGCTCAGCCCCCGACCCTGGTCCAGGCCGAGAAACCTGTGCAGCGAGGGCGCCGCGAAGTCGCATTCGACAAGCAGCGTCGGCTTCTTCGTATCGATGGCCATCGCCGTCGCGATGCCGATCGCGACCGCCGTCTTGCCCTCGCCGTAGGCGGTGCTTGTCACACCCAGCACGCGGCACTCCGCCGCCGCGTCAAAGGCAACCGACAGATAGGCTCGCCTGCAGCGGTCGACGAACCAGGATGGCAGCTCAACCCCGCTGGCTCGCTCAATCCGAGGGTCCGCGAACCCCGGCAGAGTCTGACGCGGGCTCAGCGCCTCGGTGATCGACTCCCGGAATTCCGTGGCGACCGCGTTGCCCTGCTTGACGTCATCCTCAGCCGCCATCTCCTCGGGGGCCCGGGGGTCACGCGGGCCTTCCTTCTCGCTGACGACGCTAGAAGCCACGTGAGCTCACCAGCTTGGGGATGGTTGCCACCACTGGCACGCCAAGGCGATGCTCCAGGGCCCGCGGGTCTCTCGCCGTCTTGTCGACCCAGGTGAGGGCGACCAGGTACGCCAGACCCAACGCCAGCCCAAGCGCCAGGACCAGGGCGGCGAACTTCGCACTCGATCCATCGCCGGCCAAGCTCGTGGTGGCCAGCTCGGGCGCGGTCACGACGGAGGTTCCGATCTCCATCAACCGCGCTGATGCGCTGCTCGTGTATTGCGCCAGGCTGAGGTTGTCGCGTGCTTCGACGACCTTCGCCTGCCACTGCTTGACGCGGTCCAGGAGCAACACGACGCGCGAGTCTGTGGAGGTGGAGTCGACCGTCATCCCACGGTTGGCTGCGGCGAACTTCTGCAGGTCGGCCTGAGCCGACGTGAGGTTGGTCTGCGAATCCTGCAGCTGGGCTGTCCAGAAGGCGGTGGTCGCCTCCGCCTGATTCCGCTCTGACTGGATGAGCTGCTGATGGAGAGCGGTCACCGTCGCGCTCAGGACTTGCACGCAAACTGCAGCGGTGTGGCACGTGTAGCTGAGCGTCACCAGGTGCGAGCCGCTCACTCCGATCTTCAAGTTCGATCCAATCGAGGTGACGGCCTGCTGCACGTTCGCCGAGCCCAGGCTTGGGCTCGAGCTGGACAACCCGTCGGACAGCGCTTGCGAGAAGGCTGGAGTCTTGACCACCAGGGCTGCCGCGTCCGCCACGTTTTGCGCGGGCGTCGCATTTGCGCTCCACCCCACGGGCACGAACGTCGCACCGAACGACGAGGGGTCCGCGACGCTCAGGCTAGCCGTCGCCCGGTAGGAAGCGAGACCGACCGCAATGCCCGCCGCAAGGGCGACCGGGATGAGAAAAAGACTCGTGAACCGGATCCGGTGGCGAAACAGAACCTCGGCGTAGCGCGCCATCAGATGCGTCTACGGGCGTGGTCAGGCCGATGTGCGCGCGAGAGCCTGAGAGCTGAGAGTTCCAACTCGACAATCGTATGGGTGGGCGGACCGGCAGTCATGAGGCGGCGGTCCCACCGGCTCTGGGACAAAGCGGCCCTCCAGCCCAGATGGCTTGGGCTTGGGACATTCGCCTAGCCCTAACCGGGACATGGGTGGACCGCCGCCGAGCGAGCCGATACCTTGCCGGCAAGACGGTCGGTTGAAATAGAGGGTGGCCCTATGCAGCATCTGATGACCATCGACAGCGCCCTCCAGGAGCTGCTTGATGCGGGGGGCTCCGACATCGTGATCAGCGCCGGGAGCCGGCAGCGGATGCGCAAGGACGGGAGGCTGACCCCGCTGGACCCAAACTCCAGGGTCATGTCGCCGATAGACACCGAGCGCATCGTGCGCGAGGTCCTCAACAGCCACCAGTGGGAGGAGCTCGGCCGGCTGCGCCACGTCGACTTCGCCTTCACCTGGCGCGAGAACGCGCGCATCAGGGGCAACGCGTACTACCAGCGCGGTACGCTGGCCGTGGCGTTTCGGCTGCTGCCGCTCGCGATTCCCACCTTTGAGCAGCTCGGCCTTCCGGAGGTCGTCCACAAGCTCCTGGCCCGGCGGCAGGGCCTGGTCCTCGTGACCGGCCCAACGGGGTCAGGCAAGTCGACGACGCAGGCGGCGATGATCGACTTCCTCAACCAGACCCGGCCGTACCACATCATCACGATCGAAGACCCGATCGAGTACGTGCATCGCCATCAGATGTCGATCGTCGACCAGCGGGAGGTTGGGGTCGACACTCCCACTTTCGCCGAGGGCTTGCGGGCGGCGTTTCGGGAAGACCCGGACGTCCTCTTGATCGGTGAGATGCGAGACCTCGAGACGATCTCGGCCGCGCTGACGGTGGCCGAAACCGGCCACCTCGTGCTGGCCACCCTGCACACCAACGACGCGCCTCAGGCCGTCGACCGGATCGTCGACTCGTTCAGCGGTGCGCAGCAGCAGCAGGTCCGGGTCCAGCTTGGAGCTTGCCTCGCCGGGGTCATCTACCAGCAGCTCATGCCGGCCCAGGGCGGCGGGCGCGTGGCGGCGTTCGAGATTCTCATGGCCAACGTGGCGGTGCGGGCGATGATCAAGGACCGCAAGACGGACCAGCTGCGGAGCGTGCTGCAGACCGGGGTTCGTGAGGGCTCGCAGACCCTGGAGCGGTCCCTGGCCCACCTCATGAGGTCCGGCCTGGTGAACGAGCGCGATGCCCGCGCCCACTCGCTCTACCCGGAAGAGATCCGCCCTCTCTAGACCTCGGCGGCCCGGCGGCTCTTCGCAACGTTGACCCGAACGACCGCCGCCCCGATCCCGGCGATGAGCAGTGAGCCGACGGCGAAGCCCATCCAGGGCCCCAGCCAGACCAGAGCCGCCGCCATGCATCCTCCGCAAATCGCCTCGATCAGAGGAGAGGCGCCGCCGATCGGCACCCGGCAGGTGGCGCAGCGCCCGCCCCGGATCATGTACCCCGCGACCGGGATCAGGTCGACGGCGTTGAGGACGCGGCCGCACGAGCGGCAGTGCGAACGAGGCCGCAGCAGCGACTCGCCTCGCGGCACCCGATCGGCGGCAAGGTTGATGAAGCTGCCCACGAGCAGCGCCACCAGGACCAGGTACCCCTCAATCGCCGCCAATTGCCAACTCACTCCCAAAATGAAGGGGCGCCGCGTGGCGCCCCTCTACCCCCAACCTCTGACGTTGGCGCGGCTACCCGGAGACCACGCATCCCGCTGGTAGCGATGGACCGCCCGGTGACGGGGCGATCCCCGTGATGCGGCCGTTGGCGTCCCACGTGTACGTGTAGACCGTAGGGGAGTTGCGGACGAAGGTGGGTGCCCCGCCGGCGTTGTAGAGCAAGACCGGATTCGCCATGTTGTTGGTCGAGGCGGTAGGCACCGTCGTCAGGTCGTGATAAGCCATGTAGGCGTCCAGGCCCGCTTGCACAGTCTTGTATTCCTGCAGGCACGCCTGCTTTTCGGCGTTCGTCGTGATGCCCACCAGGCTGAGCGTGACGATGGCGGCCAGCACGCCCAGGATCGTCACCACGACCAGGAGCTCGATCAGCGTGAACCCTGACTGGCCCTTGCGGCCTCGAAGGTTCTTGCTGAAGTAGCCGTGAAGAGCTTGCATAAACCCCACTCCTTGAGAGTCGTCAATCCGTAGGGGTCGCCCGCTGGGGCCCCCGATTTCCTTGGTTGTCGGCTTCACTCTATTCACCGGGGCCCGAAACCTGAATAGAGGGTTTGACCCACGCTCATGGGCGCATGTCCGGGGCCGCGTGGGCGCCCCACGGCCCCATCACAGGTGCGTCCCCACGAGGGCGATTCCGAGCGCCGCAAGGGCCACCCCGATCCCGACCACGGGCAGCACGCAGCCTCGCCGGGCCGGCGCCGCCTTGGCTCGAGACTCGCTCGAGAGAAGGTTGAGCTCGGCCAGCTTTCTCCGCCGCTCGGAGCCCTTCTCGCGCCCCGTCCCCTTCGCCTTCACCGCCGTCGCATGATCAAGCCCAGGCATGCCATGTACGGCCCGTAGCGGATCTCGGGCGAAATCCGCGGAGGGGCAGGCAGCGCCTGAATTGGGTGCCCGATCGTGGCCTGGACCGCCGACACCAGCAGCGGCGACGGAGACCCCTCGCCACTGATGAACACGGGTGCGTCGGCCGGGTAGTCGCTTCCTCCAGGCAGCCGCTTGTAGAAGCTGAGCACCGCCCGCGCGCCGCCCGCCAGCTGCTGGCCGAGCTCGGCGCCGTTCGATAGGTCGACCTTGAATGTGTGCCACAAACGAGGAAGCGAGCCGTCGACCAGAAAGACCTCGGCCGGGGACACCGTGACGTCCAGGACCACGCAAGATGGCACCGGCGCAACCCGGGCGACGCAAAGGGATTTCAGCTCCACGACCGAGGGCTCGAGCCCGGCAAGCCGAACCGCGGCGGCCAGCCCTTGCACCTTGAGGCGGTCGAACGCCACCGCGTAGACAGTCCGCTCCGGACCGTTGGCTGCGACCTCGACGCGCTGCATACCCATCCGGTTTCCGTCGAGCGGGAGCTGCGCACGAACCAACGACTCGACCTTCGCGTCGGTCGCGTCCCTGGCGACGTTGATGATGCGAAAGCTCGCCAATGAATCGCTGGCCGCGATCACCGCCTTGCCTTCCTTTCCGTCGACCTCGGCTGCCAGCTCTTTGATGATCGGCGCAAGCGAGGCGCTGTTGAGCACAAGGCCATCGCTCATCACACTCGCGGGCACCTTTGCTTCCGCGGCCTTCATCCGACCGCCGACGCTCCCGGCGAGCATCCGGACCGTGTTCCCCGAGAGGTCGATGGCGAGGCGGCTGATCATGACGTGAAGTACGTCCAGCCGATGACCTGAACGCCGTGGCCCTGGACGTAGGTGGGATCTCCCACTTCGACCCGCGCCCAGAGTCGAGACTTGCCGGGGCACGGGCCACCTGCATCGGAGGCCAGGCGGGCACAAAGGTCCATGACCCGAATGTCCCCGATCTGGGCGAAGTAGCTGCCGCCGCTCCCCATGCCGAAGTAGATGCAAACCCGTCTCCCGCACCCGGCGACGCTCGGCGATGCATGCACCTGGCCGCCGGGGCCAAAACGGGCCGCCATGAACATCACAGCCCCACTGGCGGGGGGCTCGACGTCGTACACGAAGCCATCGTCCGCGCCGAAGTACCACGTGCCGGACGAGTCCGGCGCCGGGGTCGTGTTGATAGGCGAAGACCCGTCGTAGTGCCATCGAGTGGCCAAGTTGTTGTTGGCGTCGAGGACATAGAGATGACCATTTGTGTTGGCTGCTCCGATCTCGTCCAAGGACACGCCACCTTGAAGGACGTGGCGCCAGTAAGGCGGCCGCTGAAAGCTTCCACCCAGCGAGACTGCCTGTCCGACCGGCGAGATCGTGTAAGTCCAGCCGGACTGCCTGTTCCGCGCCGTGATCTGCGCCAGCGCGACCTGGCCGGAGGTCGAGGTGATCGCCATGCGGATCGACTGACGGTCGATTGGTGTCGTGCCTGCGAACGCGACGCCTGATGCAACCGCGAAAGGCAGGGACACCGAATCGACTGGTGTGAGCACGCTGGAGTTCTGAGCGCCTCGGGTCTCCTGGTAGCTGAAATGGACGAGGTGACTCGAGCCGCCGCCGTTGACGATCGCGAACAGCTCAACCGTTGTCGTGGTCGACCTTTCATTACCCTCGCCGCCCCCGTTGCTCGTGGTCACTGTTCCTGTCAGCACCAGCGGACCACCGACCACCGACCCGGCGGTTGACACAAACGCCATCTGAGTGCAGGTGCGGCCGTTGAAGGCCTGCGCGTACAAGCCAGTGGTATCGCCGAAGAACGCGTAACTCGGGAAGTACGCTGGTTGCCCCGAAGGCGGATTCTCCAACCCTGGCCGTGAGGTGACCGGGCCGGCTGCGTGCATGGTGCACTGCAACGACGCCGTGCGATCGTCGACGTATGCGACCCCGCTGCCGACTGGGACGAGAGTCGTGGCACCGGATTGACCGACGGGTCCGGTGATGCCGCTTCCTGCACGGACCGACCAGCGGGGTGTTGTCTGGCCAACGGTATAGGCGGAAAGAACGCCATTGGACGCTGCAGCAAGATAGGTGGCGCCGCCATTGACCGTCGCGAGCGTGCCATCGACCAAGTACGTGCCGGTCGCGAGCTGCGATACCACGTCCGGCACGATCGCCAGACAGCTCGGGAGCGGGCTGACGGTCGCGGATTGGCCGTTCAGGGTGACGGCCGGCACCGGCGTGGCTCGGTCGGTCGAGCAGCGCGACGGAACTGTGGCATTCGACACCCTGAGCTGCAGATCGCCGATCGCGGTCTCGACGCTCGAGTTGACCGTCGCCTCGGTGGCGATCCGATTCGCCAGCGTCTTGGTCAGAAGGAACTGGCCCGATATCTCGTTGAGCAGCGCGCCTCCGAGGATGGAGAGAAACACCACGACGATCAGGAGGGCGCTGAGTATGCTGCCCTGTTGACCTCGAGCCTGGAGGTGGCGCCGAGCCCTCCTCAACACGGCAACGTCACGTACGCCGGAGCCTGGGCAACAATGCGAGGGTAGAAGCGCATCGTCTGCGACTGGCTGATGGCGCGCACCTTGACGGTCAGGCTGACCACCACCGTCTGGCCGTCGAGATACCACGCGAACGCGGTCACATTGCTCGCGGCTGGGTTGACCGTCGCGGAACCCACCTTCCGGTCGACCACACCGGAGCCGGTGCTCCACGCGTAGGAGACATTGCGCTGTTGTGGCCTGCCGGCGCTCAACGCGCAGCCCCGCAGCTGAATCGGGTCCTGGGTGCACGGCTGCGTGCTGGTGCCGCATCCACCGGGCGCCGCGGGAAGGGTGCTCGAGGCGAAGTCGTCATAGGCCGTCTGCTGAAAGCTGCGGATTTGCCCTGACGCTTCGACCCGGCTGGTGGCGGCCTGGTTGGCCTGGTATGTGGTCAGAACGACTGAGGTGAGAGCAGTCATGACAAGGATGCCCAGGGCGGACGCGATCAGCAGCTCGATCAGCGTGAAGCCTGCCTGTCCGCGGAGGCGCGGCGAGTGAGCCTCGCTCACCGGTTAACCCTGAAGGTGGAGACCGGGTTGCCGATCGGTCCCCCGGCCGCCCCGTTGACCACGATCGTCCACTGCTGCAGGTTGCCCTGGATCTGACGCACGGAGACGTCCGCCCGGATCTTTGATGCGCCGGGGCACGTTCCCTGATAGGCGACCACCGCCGTTGAGCTGATGCCGTCCGAGGCGAAGCATTCAGAGTAGGAGGTCGGGCTCGAGCTGTACTGCGCGGCCCCGACCTTCTCCAGCTCGTACGCGGTGGCCGCCTGCGCCGCCGCGTCGCGGTTGGCCAGCACCGATTGGACGGCTCCGGTGCTGAACAAGCCGACCAGCATGACCACGGCCAGCCCCATGATCAGGGTGGCCACGAGGAGCTCGATCAAGGTGGTGCCGGACTGTCCCCGGTGCCTGGCGGCGCGGCCGGCCACTACTTCACCGACTGGAGCAGACCGTACATCGGCATGATCACCGAGATCGCGACGAAGCCGACGGCGGCCCCGACCGCGATGATCAGCGCCGGCTCCATCAGCGCGATCATGTTGCGGACCTTGTAGTCCATCTCTTCGGTCAGAAAGTCCGCGATCTGTTCCAGGCTGTTGTCAAGGGTGCCGGTCTCCTCACCGACCCGAACCATGCGGATCATCATCGGAGCAAAGAGGCCGGTCGCCTCCAGCGGCTCCGAGAAACCGTCGCCCGTGACCATTCGCTTGCGCACCGCTTCGAGGCCCCGTCGATATCTGACGTTGCCCGCCGACGCGATGGCAACGTCGAATGTCTGGCTGATCGGAATTCCCGCGTTCAACATCGTTGCCAACGTGCGCATGAAGCGCTCGATGATCGAGTACTGCGCGATGCTGCCGATCACCGGCAGACGGAGTACTGCATGGTCCCAGAAGACCCGACCCAGCTTGCTCTGGAAGAAGAAGAAGGCGCCCGCCACGGTGATCACCAGAGCTCCGACGATCTCGAGTCGGTAGGCCTGAGAAAACGCCCCGATAGAGATGAGGATCAACGTCGGGAGCGGAAGGTTGGCCCTGTATTCCTTGAACAGAGCCACGAAATTGGGCAGCACGACCACAACGAGCACGACGCAGACAGCGAACGCCAGGGTCATGATGACCGCCGGGTAGATCATCGCGCTCCGCAGCTTCTTGACCGCGCTGTCCTGGCGTTGAAGATACGTCGCCACCTGGACCAGCACCTTGTCAAGGCTGCCGCTGTATTCGGCGGCACGGATCATGTCGACGTAGAGCTGGTTGAAGACGGTTGGGTGATGCGAGATGGCGGCGGAGAAGGATTCGCCGTCGTCCAGGTCGTCGTTGATGTCGTCCAGGGCAGCTTTGAAGGGTCCCGACTTCGTGCCGTCGCGAAGCAGCTTGATCGCGTCTGTGATAGGGACGCCGACGCGCAAGAAGGTGGCCAGCTGGCGCGAGAAGAGCACTATGTCGGAGGTATTGACTCGGAAGAACGTGGGCATCTGACGGTAGAGCCAGCGCCAGCCTGACTTCGCAGGCCGCAGCGCCACCACCCGATAGCCTCGCTCGAGCAAATCCCGATTGATGAGGCCGGCGGTGTCTCCGGAGACAACGCGCTCCTCAAGGCTTCCCCGCGGCGAATAGGCGCGGACCACAAACTTTGCCATCGTCAACCCCAGCTAGATGATGTAGACGCTTCGCAAGACTTCAGGCACGGTGGTCACTCCAGCCGTGATCCGATCCCATGCGTCCATCCGGACGGGCACCATGCCTCCCTTTGTCGCAACTTCAACCAGCTCTCGGTGGCTCGCCCGCGCGATCACCAGCCTCTTCAGCTCATCGGACATGGTCAACACCTCGAACACACCGATGCGGTCGTAGTAGCCGGTCATGTTGCACCGGCTGCATCCGCGGCCCCGATACAGCTGCTTCGGGATCGTGCCTCCGACCGACCGGCCGAAATCGATGTCCTCAGCCGTCGGCTCGTAGGCGACCTTGCATCCGTCGCACACCTTGCGGACCAGGCGTTGAGCCACGATCGCAATCACCGATGACGCGATGAGGAAACCGTCGATGCCCATGTCGATGAAGCGCAGCAAAGCGCCGACCGCGTCGGTGGCGTGCAGCGACGAGAGCACGAGGTGGCCCGTCAGAGCAGACTGCACTGCGATCTCGGCGGTCTCTCTATCGCGGATCTCGCCGACGAGAATGATGTCGGGGTCCTGGCGGAGGATGGCACGCAGACCGTTGGCGAAGCTGATGTCGGCCAGCTTGTTGATCTGGCTCTGGTTGATGTTGTCGAACATGTACTCGACCGGGTCTTCGATCGTCATGATGTTGCGGACCTGCTGGTCGAGCTCGTTGATCGATGCGTAAAGCGTCGTCGTCTTACCGCTTCCGGTCGGACCGGAGACGATGATCATCCCGTAGGGCGAGTGCAGCATCCGGTGATAAACCTGATAGGCGCCGTGCGAGAAGCCAAGCTGCGGCAACGTGATCAGGGAGCGGCTGCGATCGAGCAGCCGCAGTACGATCTTCTCGCCCCAGATCGTCTCGAGCGTTGCGACCCGGATGTCGAGCTCGCGACCGTCCACCGTCATGCTGATCTGACCGTCCTGCGCCCGACGGCGCTCGACGATGTTCATGTCCGCAAGCACCTTGATGCGAGAGGCAAGCGCCGCTCCAGTGGTGGAGGGCAGGTGCGCGATGTCGCGCAGCACACCGTCGATCCTGAATCGGATGCGGAGGTGCTCCTTTTGAGGTTCCATGTGGAGATCGGACGCGCGGTCCCGGACTCCCTGCATGATCAGCAGGTTCACGATCTCGACCGCCGGCGAGGAGGCGGTAATCGCGGACAGGTCCAGCGAGGCGGACCGATCGACCCGCAGCTGAGGCCTCGACTCCTGCAGCGATTTTGCCGCCTCATTGATGCGCGGGCGCATGCTGTGGATGCGACTGAGGTTGGCCAGGATGTCGGATCGCGTCGCGAGGTGCGGCTCGATGGGAAGTCCTGTAATCAGGCGGAGGTCGTTCAGCAGCAGGAGATTGGTCGGATCGACCATCGCGACAGCGAGGTGGCCGTTGTCCCGGCCGATCGGCAGGAGCACGTTGCGCCGGGCGAATTCCTCGGGAACGAGCCGGACCACTTCGTGATCGACCGTCATCGTGCGTAGGTCGGCCACGGGCATGTCCAGGTGGGCCCCGAGTTCCACCGTGATGGTGTCCTCGTCCAGAAGCCCGAGGCCGAGCATGACGAAGCCCAGCGGATAACCGCTGAGGCGCTGTGCATCGAGCGCTCGGTTGAGCTGAATCTCGTCGATCAGCCCTTCTGCGAGCAGGCGTTCACCGAACCGGGTTGCCTGCGCGGCCACGGGGCTGCCGGCCGGCGGGGTTGGCATCGCCGTGATGTTGCCCAGGGTCGGTGTCTTTTGGGAATGGGAATCGCCCGACCCACCGGGTAATTTGTCCCGGTTCCGCCTAGGCGAGCGCTTCACGTAGGACCGCTCAGGTAGAGGTCAGGCCCATTCGAGCTGCGAAAAGCATCGCCTCGGTGCGGCTTCGCAGCTCGAGCTTGCGATAGATGTTGGCCAGGTGGTTGCGAACGGTCTTGTGGCTGATTCCGCGTATGGCCGCGATGGCCTGAACGGATTGCGCCTGGCCGATCATCTTGAGGATGTCGAGCTCGGTCGCCGACAGGTGCATTTGATTTCGTCTCGCTACGGGCGACTGGTCAGCAAGCTGGGTCAGGAGCCTGCTCATCAGCTTTGCCCCGACGGCCCGGTGGCCGGCCAGCACCGCATTGACGCCCACGAGAAACTCGTCGAGGGCGGCGTCCTTGGTGAACAGGCCGGCGATGCTGCTCTGCATCGCGGCGCCAAGCAATTCATCATCCGAATCGCCCAGAACGATCACAGGAACCTTTGGCGTCAGCGTGTTCAGCCGCTCGGCCAGCTGGAGCGCCGAGACCGGCTCGGCCCTCAACTCGCAGAAGACCAGGTCGACCCCTCCCTGCTCGATTATCTGCATCCCAGCGTCGCAATCGCGAGCGAAACGCAAACGCGCGTTCACCGGTGGCGAGGTGAGTAGCGTGCCCAGGGCCGCCACGAAAAGCGGCTGACGATCGATGACGAGAACTGTCGGCCCCTGGCCTGCCTCTCCGTTCTGATGGGCGATCTGCGGCACACCATCGCCCTCGACCTTATGGCCAGGAACCACAACCACAGCACGAATGTATGGGGCGCGAAGGCATTCCCGTAATGGGATGCTCGTCCTAGGCGATCACCTAGGGATGGGCCCAGCGTCCCGGGACAGATACGTCAGATTTCTACTAGACCCTTGCGCACGGCGTACAGGACCGCCTGAGACCTGTCGAAGATGTTGAGCTTCTCGTACATGTTGCTGACGTGGTTGCGAACGGTCTTGTCGCTGATCTTGAGCTTGAAGGCGATCTGCTTGTTCGCCATGCCGGTGGCAAGCATCTTCAAGATCTCGACCTCGCGAGCGGTCAGACCGTCGTAGAACTCCTTAGGAGTCGTCGTTCCCGTCAACATCTCGAGCACGCGGTTCGCGACGGCGCTCGCCATGACCCGCTCGCCCGCGACCACGGCAAGAAGGCTCGACACGATCGCTCCAGCCTGCGAGTCCTTGAGGACGTAGCCGCTGGCGCCGGCCTTCAACGCCTGAATCACGTGGTTGTCTGCCTCGAAGGTCGTCAGCATCAGAACCTTGATCTTCGGGTTCTCGGTGATGATTCGCCGGGCGGCCTCTATACCGTCCAGGTTTGGCATCTTGACGTCCATCAACACGACGTCGGGCTTCAATGCGAGCGCGATCTTGACGGCCTCGAGACCATCGGTCGCCTGGCCGACGACGGTGACCCGCTCGTCCATGTCAAGCAACCTGGCGAGGCCAGACCTGAACAGGGTCTGGTCGTCGGCGATCACGACCCGTGCCGGACGGACAGGCGCCTGCACGTCGGCGGGCGGGGTGGCAATACTCACGCTAGCTCCTCCTTGGGAAAAACCGCACGGACTGAAGTGCCCCCGCCGGCTGCGGCTTGAACTTCAAGCCGGCCGCCGAGGATGACTGCGCGCTCTCGCATGCCGAGCATGCCCAGGCCGGGAGTCTTGGAGGCGACGTCGCTTTCGCCGCCACGCCCGTTGTCCCTGACCTCGACCACGACCGAACCGTCTATGGCCGGCCCCAGAACGACCTCGACCAGGCTCCCCCCGCTGTGAAGCCGGACGTTCGTGAGGGCTTCTTCGATGATCCTCAGCAGCTGAAGCGCAGCCGTCGTGCCGAGTCGGGCCGGCCATGAGGGCGCGACCGACAGGATCGCTTTCATGTGGGTTTTCTCCTGGAACGCGACCAGAAGAGCCCGAACCGCGTCTACGAATCGTTCGTTGGACTCCTCGCTGCCGCGCAGGTCGTACAGGACCCGGCGGAGGTTGTTGAGAACCTCGCGCGTCGACTCTTGAAGGCCGATGACCTCTTTGACGACGGTGTGGTTGCCGTTTTGATCCAGCTTGAAGTTCTCGAGCTCGATCAACATCGAAGTCAAAGTTTGGGCGACGCGATCATGGAGCTCCCGGGCCAGCATGCGACGGATTTCGTCCTCAGTTGATTCGTGCGAGCGCCCACTACGGGTCCGCAACGAAGATGACAAGGCCCCTCCCTCCAAGTAAAACGAGTTCTGAATCCCTGCGGCATCCGAAAAGCCAAGGGCTCTGGGTAGCCCGATGACCCATTTGGGTTAGTCAGATTCCGTAAGTGAACTTAAACCCGTCTAGAAATACCAAGTCAATGGGCAGAACTGACCATTTTGTTGTCGTTGATAAAGTGACATGACACCGAAGGCCGGGACTAAGACCCATTTGACGCCACGCGTCAGACGCGTTTTGTCACGCTCAAATGTCCTCTTCGCCAGCTCGGATCACGAGGTTGCAGCGCCACGGACGCCGGCGGCAATGTCCCGAAACGCCCAGCCGCCGGGACAATCGTCTTATTGGAATCTCGCGCCGACCCGTGCAACGCTTCAACCCTCAATCAAGAACAAAGGGGGGTTAGATGGCAAGGAGCCCATCTGATAAGTTCTTCTACGCGTTCGTTCTACCGGTCGCCGTAAGCGCAAATGTGGTTCTCGGGGTCTTGATCCTCGTGGGTCTCGAGCCGCGTGGATGGTTAGGCTGGCTGCAGGTCGCAACTGGGGCGTTCTGCTGCATCGTGGCGGGATGGCTTGCCGCGGCGTCGTGGTCGAAGTCCTACTGGGGCAACGCTATGGCGCGGCAGGTGGCGATTTGGCGCAAGATCGCTGACACGATCTTTGCCTGGCTGGAAGAGGCTCCGCTACCTGCTGATGCGCTTCACCGCTTGAACAGGTCTCTCGACGAGGTCGTTCCCAAGGCCGATCGAGCTTAGCCGCCGGGTTTCGGCGCGCCAACCGCGGGCGCCGGCACGGTGACTTGAACCCTGGTTCCCCTCCCGCCTGGAGCGGCCGCAAGGCTGACCTGGCCACCCAGCAGGGCTGCTCGCTCCTGCATGCCCACGATCCCGAAACCAGGTCGGTCGCCGGAGTGCCGCGCGTCCATGCCGGTTCCATCGTCCGTGATGGTTATCACGGCCATATCGGACCCGGGTTCGAGGCACAGGGCGACCTGCACCTTCCTGGCGCCGCCGTGATGGACGGCGTTGTCGATCGCTTCTGAGACGATCAGGTGAAGCTCGATCGCAGTTTTGGCGGACATCCGCTCCGGCCATTCCCGCGCGACCTGAAGCTCGAACTCAACCGAGGTCCCACGCCCTTTCCGTTCCAGCATTCCTCGCCGGATCAGCGAGATGACGTCCTCCTCGTGTTGGCGCCGTAGGCGGAGCTCGACCAACAGCGCGCGCAGGTCCGCAAGGGCTTTTCGGGTCGATTGCTCCAGCAGATCGATCTGCCTGAGCGCGCCGAGTCGCCCGTGCTGCTCGATGCGGAAGCTTTCGAGCTCGAGCAGCATCGTGGCGAGCGTTTGAGCAACGGTGTCGTGCAGCTCCCGCGCGAGGAACTTACCGAGCTCTTCCGAAGTGACCTCCGGAACGTGCTTGGCTGTCGTTGGGCTGCTTTGGACACGCCTACGGGGTGACATGCAGAAGTGGGGGCTCGAAATTTATCACCTGGCAAGCACTAATACTTAACTGATCGAAAGTAATTAGCTTCGGTGCCAGGTCCGGGCTAGGGGCGCCGTTGGTCGGTCGTCATGAACGGACGGCCGCTGACGTGCGCATCCATGGCGACCACGGCTTGCGCGCGCGTCCGGACATGAAGCTTCTTCAGCACCTGCTGGACGTGTTTGTTGATCGTGGTGATCGAAACCCCAAGGCGGGCTGCGATCTCCTTGTTGGTCTTGCCTCTCCTGAGCTCGCCCAGAACCTGCTGCTCCCGTCGGGTCAGAACCTTGGCCAGTGAGGTCTGCGTGAGACGGCGTCCTGGTCCGTTGCTGAGGAGATCGCTAAACCCAAGCTTGCCAAAAGTTGGCGAAGACAGGCCCCGAATCGCCGCCATCATGTCCACGACCGGGAGGTCCTTCGGCAGGTAGCCGTTGGCTCCGGCTGCTCGAGAGGCGGCCGCCCACTCGAAGTCGAGCGAACCGGAAACGATGATCACGCGGACGGCTTCGGACTCTTCCCTGATCTTCCGGGTTGCCGCCAGCGCATCCTGGTCCGGGCCCAGGTTTAGATCCATCAGGATCACGTCGACCGGGCTCTTGTCGAGCATTTCGCCGAGCTCGTCGAGCGAACCGATGTCCCACAAGGTGACGAGATCAGGCTCACGCTCGAAGAGCCGAATCAAACCCAGTCGGAACACTGGGTGGTCATCGACGATGCCTAGACGGATCAGGCGGGGCTCCTCCCAGTTCGGTCCGAGAACGCGCTCGGGGGTCTCGTTGCACGATACACCGGACTAGACCTTCCGCTTACTGATTACCCGCCTCTACATCGATCACAAGCCGGTCTGGATTGCTCAGCCAGAACGCCCGGTAGCAGCCGGTCCCGTTGATGCCGAGGCCGAGCTGAACCACTCCCTCGAAATCCTCAACGCGCTTGACCTCGACCAGGGTCGCGTAGCCCGTCACGATGTCGACCGATCCGTTGTACGCGCTGTGCAGGTCGGCCCCGTGGATCACGACGAGGATGCCGCTGCGGCCCTTGGTCGTCACCGACATTCCGCTGGGTGATTGCGTGAACGTGGTTCCGCTCTGGGGCTTGAGCTCGACGGCGCCGCTCGGGCCTCCATTGCTGAAGTCGATCGTCAGACGGTCGTAACCGGCGTGCGTCCCGCTCCGCAGGTCGCTCACGAAGGCGACCGGCTCGCTTGACGGATGCTGTCCAGCCACGCTCGACGCGCAAACAAATGCAGGCAGCTGCGGCTCGGGAGAGGTGGACGGGCTGGGGCTTGGCGTCGCGCTTGGGCTCGCGGTCGGCACGCCGGGGCCCACGTTCGAGCTCGGGCGCCGCAACGGGTTGGCCACGAACAGCACGCCCACGAGGAGCACGGCGATGACGCACGCCGCCACGGTCGCGATCCAGAAAGGACCCCGAGCCTCCGGCGCCTGCGCGATCCCCGATCGGACGCGGTCCCGGAGCCCCGGGCTGGGCGACCCGCTCACCTGGTCGAAAGTGCTGTTCAGCTCGCGGCGGAAATCGTCATTGCTCACGTCAGAAAACCTCCTCGATCGTGAGGTCGGCCCGCAGCCGCTTGGCGGCGCGGTAGATGCGTGACTTGGCGGCGGACGGCGACACGCGCAGCGTCCTTGCCACCTCGTCAAGTGGAAGGTCGAGGTAGAAGTGGAGAACCAGGGGGAGACGCTCGTCTGGCGTCAGCCGCATGAGCGCGCGGCGCAGGTCGGAGTGGCTTTCGCGATCGTCGGGCGCCTGCGCGGGAACGTCCGCAACCCTGATCACCGAGAACCAGCGTGTGCGGCGCGCCATGCGACATTCATTGGCCACGATCGAGAGGAACCACGCCCTGAGCGACTGGGCGTCGCCCCGAAGCTGGCGGAGCTTTCGCCACGCCTTGATCGAGGCCTCCTGGACCGCGTCCTCCGCCGCGCTTCGGTCGCCCAGCATCACCGCAGCCAGCCGGTAGGCCGGGTCGAGGAGGGGATCGATCAGCTGAGAAAAGGAGTCCAGGTCACCCTGAGCCGCCCGGGCCAGGATCTGGGGTCGTTGCTCCAACACCGCGGCAGACATATTGCTGCTTGTTGGATGCGGGAAATGGCCTGGCGGTTGCAGCCCGGGCGGCTCTGCTTCAGCTCCTCCGCCGCAAGGTTGGCGCTTCTGGAACAGGTTCGGGTGCCGAGGGACCCGCTTCCGGCGGCCGGTCGCTCAGGCCGCCCGGCGGCTCGGGGGGTCCTTCCCCTTCGTCCCGTCGCCTCCAGCGAAGCTTGGGAGGCCGGTCGCGACGGTACTCGCGAGCCCGTTCCGCAGCGATCTCGAAGTTCTCGCAGAACTTCTCGTTGCCGGTTTGAGACCGAAGCGACACGACGTCCTCGCGCAGCTCGTCCCAGTAGAGGTCGAAGGCGAACGCATCGAACAGCAGTGCCTCGGGGATGAGGCGGTGCAGGATCAGCACGCTGATCTCTTCGAACACGTGGGCCAGCAGGATGTAGTCTTCCGCCCCGAGCCTCTTTTTGAGGAGACGGCCGAAGGCGCTGGCGGTCGGCTCGCTGTGCAGCGTACCCATGATGCCGATGAAGATCTGGGCGTGCTCGGCGGAGACGCGACCGAAGTCGGGAGCAGGCGGGCGGGGATCGGTCGGGCTTCGCATCTGGCCTTAGGCCTTCACCCTAAACCAAGGGCTCGGCCCTGGGGCTGGTCCCCCATCCGCCGGGCCTGTGCACGATGTCTTGCAACAGGTGTCCTCGATGTCCTGAGACATGACATTGGCGGACGGGGTGGGATTCGAACCCACGAGGCCCTTGCGGGCCTACGGCATTTCCAGTGCCGCGCCCTCGACCGAGCTAGGCGACCCGTCCGCGACCATTCTGCCAAGTACCAAGAACGCCTAGCTCGGTCGACCGCCGCTGTCCTATCGTGGAGCGCCGATCAGCGGTGCAGCGGCGGGCTCGACCGTGCGACACGTCCGACGAGGCCCATTGTGCCAACACCCGATACCTCGCTCAGGCTGTGCGAGCGGTCCCGGATGGCCGGCCGATGGCCTTTGGGCCCTCCGGTCCCGCAACTATCACCGTGTCCGTCATGTCCACGAACAACCCGTGCTCCACGACGCCCGTCACCTTCTTCAGCTCGAAGCCGAAATCGGCGGGATTCTTGATCCCTCCGTCGACCGTCACGTCGAGGATCAGGTTGCCGTTGTCGGTGACGTAGGGCACCTCTTCTCCACCTCGCAAGACCAGGCTCACTCCCAGCGCAGTCAATCGTTCAGCGGTCGAGCGCCACAGGAACGGCAGCACCTCGACGGGCAGGACGCCGGCGCCCAGCTGCTTGACGAGCTTCGAGTCGTCGACCACGACCACGAACCGCTTCGACGCGGCGGCGACGAGCTTCTCGCGGGAAAGGGCGCCGCCCCGGCCCTTGATCAGGTTGAGCGCTGGATCGACCTCATCGGCCCCATCAACAGACAGGTCGATCTGGCCGACCAGCTCCGTGAGGATCGGAATGCCCAGCCCCGCCGCCAGCTCCGCGGTCGCTCGCGACGTGGGCACCCCGCGCACCTTCATCCCCTTGGCGACCCGGCGGCCCAAGCCCTCGGTGAAGAAACGGGCCGTCGTCCCGCTGCCAAGGCCGACCAGCATCCCGTCCTGGACCAGGTCGAGCGCCTTTTCCGCGGCTGCCTTCTTGTATCCGTCAGTCAAGGGCTTCATGGATCGCCTTGATGCCGGCGGCCACCCCGCCCTTGTAGCCGTAAACCGAGCTGCCCGCGACGAGCACGCTCGCGCCCGCGGCCACGACCAGCGGCGCGGACCTGGCGTCGATGCCGCCGTCGACCTCGATCTCGATCTCTTGTGACAAGGCGCGCAGCCGCCGGATCTTTTCGGGGCTCCGCGGGATGAATTTCTGGCCGCCGAATCCCGGCTCGACCGTCATCACGTTGACCAGGTCGATGTAGGGCAGGATCTCGCGCAGGTCCTCGATGGGGGTGGCGGGGTTGATCGCGACACCCGCCTTGGCGCCCAGCTCCTTGATCCTCTGGACCGTCCGGAAAAGGGAGCTGGTTGCCTCCACCTGGACCTCGATCAAAGTTGCGCCCGCCTTCGCGAACGCCTCGAGGAACAGCTCGGGTCGCTCGATCATCAGGTGCGCTTCGATGGGAAGCTTGGTCGCCCGGCGCACGGCCTCGACCACCAGCGGTCCGAAGGTGAGGTTCGGGACGAAGTGACCGTCCATCACGTCGACCTGGATGCGATCGGCGTCGGCCTCCTCTGCCTCCTTGACCTGCTCCGCCAGTCGACCGACGTCGGCGGAGAGGATGGAAGGGACAATCTCAATCCGAGGCATCAGTCACTCCGCCATTCGGGCACGAATGGCCAGGTCCGGGGCCGCGGATTGCGCCATTCGAGCCCAATTGGTCGATTAGATCGGGAATCAGTGACCCCTTTGATCTCATTGACCCGCGGCGGCTCGGTCGATCAGCCATCGTGCGTTCGGAATCATCCCGGATGGGGATTCGCCTCGCCGGGCAAGCGCCACCGCTTCGGCCTTGCCCTTCCCGGTCGCCAGGATCAGCACCCGCCCCGCATCGCGAAACGCTTCGAGCGTGAGGGTCACCCGCTGGGGCGGCGGCTTGGGCGAGTCGTGGATGCCAACGGTCAGGCCGTCGGAGTGCAGCGCCGGGTGACCGGGGAACAGCGACCCGATGTGCCCGTCCTCCCCCACCCCCTGCAGCACGAAGTCCAGAGGCGCAGCGTTGGCCACCACCTCCGCATACTCGTCCGCGCCCTCGTCCGGCCCGAGCTCGGCGGGGATGCGATAGACCGTCGCCGGCAGCACCCGGTCCAGCAGCGTCTCTTTCGCCATGCGGTAGTTGCTGTCCGGGTGGTCTGGAGGCACGCAGCGCTCGTCGCCGAAAAGGACGGCGACCCTGCCCCACTCCACGTCAAGCTCGGTCAGCAGCTCGTAGCAGCGCTTGGGCGTCGTGCCCCCCGCGAGGACGAGCGAGCGGGCTCCACCGCGCAGCGCCTCGGCGATCTCCGCCGCCGCGGCCTCCGCAACGTCCTCCGCGGTGGCGAGAACTATGAAGTCGCTCAAAGTCGCCCTCCCACCCTACCCTAGCCCGTGATGGAGGCACCATGAGCCGGCCGTGTGCCGAGATCGAGAGTCTGCTGCTACCTCAGAACCTTTCCACGAGCTCGGCGGCCGACGCCAGGGACCGGTTGTAGACCTCGTCGTGCGTTCCGGTCGACAGCAGGTCGAGGAGAAGAGAAGGCACGTCTTCCGCGTCGAGCTGCTGCACGTGCCGGAGAGGCGTGCCCTCTCCGACCTCGATGATCGTCAGGAGCACGCGGGTCGAGTCTGAGCGGCGGCGCTCGAATGTGAACACGGTCGACGGCCGCGGTCGGTTCTCGCCCGGCGCCTCACCGGTCGCCGTGTGATGCAGCGAATCCATGTTCTCGTGCAGCACGTCGCGATGCCATTCCGCGCGCCGTTCTGCAAGCTCGACGCCCGCGTCGTCCTCGCCGCCGCTCGTGTGCAGTGTTCGATACGAAGGCTCCTGCACGGTGCGCCCGCGCTCGGGATCGTGCTGCACCGACAATCGGAAGGTCGTCCCGCGCGCGACCCCGGCGATCCGGACCGCGCTGATCTCGCCGGCCGCGAGGTGCTGCTTCTGCACCGACCGGAACGCCACCTCGATCGGCCGCCCACCCGCCTCGTAGTGAGCCACCACCACGCCGCCGGTTCCTGCCGCCGCACGCTTGAGCGTCCAGCCCAGCGCGGACGCCATCCACCCGGTCATCAGGGATGCCGCGATCCGGTTGCCCCGCCCTTCGCCTTCGTAGTCGACCCCCACCTCGGAGATGCCGCTGAGGAAGGCGCGACGGTCGCGCGGGGTGAAGAACTGCGCGATGCTCTCGCGCCAGGGCTTGAGCCGCGCCCACTGCATGTCGCCGAGGCCCATGCGGCGGTGAGCCACCTTCAGCAGTTCAGAGAGACCGCGAAAAGTGTGATACGGGCGCTCGAACTGCGCCGAGTCGACAACGAGGCCGTCGCATATCCGCAGCGCTTCGAGCAGCTCGCGCTTGTCGAAGGGCGGTGTTCCCATCCACCAGAGATACGTCGGCACCCCGCTGACGAGCAAGGGATCGACAAGCGCGTCGAGGTGATCCGCGGCCGCTCCGCGGACATGTAGGGTGACGATCTCGCACTCCGTCGCGCAGGCCACCTCGGACCTCTGGACCTCGGTGGTGATCCACGCCTCGAGGTGACCGCTATGCAGTTCCGCGTCCTCGCGAATGACAATCGACTGCGCCGGATGCTGGGCGCTGATCGCGCGGGACGTGCCTACCGCCAGGTGCTCCTGCGAGGAGCTGGACACCGCGCTGATCAGCGTCATCACGCAGCTCCGCGGATGCGGATGCTCGTCGTCGCCGGCCTCCGTGCGAGAGAACTTGTCCCGGATCTGGGTCAGTGCCTCGAGCACGTCGCGAATCGTCACGTCCTCCCCGTGCCACTCCGGGCTGACCTCAGGTTCGATCGTCGTGCTCATGGCCTGTGCCACTCCCTGCCGTCGGCCTGAAGCAGCTTCGCGGAGGCCGGCGGGCCCCACGTCCCAGCGGGATACGTACCAACCGGCGGGCGCCCGTTCCGCCACGACTCCTCGATCGGGTCGATGAACATCCAGGCCGCCTCGACCTCGTCAGCGCGCGTGAACAACGTGGGGTCGCCGATCATGCAGTCAAGCAGAAGACGCTCATAGGCCTCCGGTGCCTCGACCAGGAACGAGGTCATGTACTGGAAGTCCATTGTGACGCTGCGGATGCGCAGCCCGGCGCTCGGCACCTTCGCGCCGAATTTAAGCGAGATGCCCTCCTCCGGCTGGATCCGGAGCGTCAGCGCGTTGGGATCGACCTCCTTCATGGCTTCCCGGCCGAACGTCAGATGTGGTGGACGCTTGAACTGGATGCGAATCTCGGTGATCCGCTTCGGCAGACGTTTGCCCGCGCGGATGTAGAAGGGCACGCCGGCCCAGCGCCAGTTGTCGATGAACAGGCGCAACGCGGCGAATGTCTCGGTCTGCGAGTCCGCCGCCACGTTGGGCTCCTCGCGATATCCCGGAACTTGCTCGCCCAGCACCCAGCCCTGCGTGTACTGGCCGCGGACGGTCGATTGCTCGATGTCCTCGCCGATCAACGGGCGGATGGCACGCAGGACCTTGACCTTCTCGTCGCGCACCGCCGTGGCTTCGATGGCCAGCGGCGGCTCCATGGCCACCAACGTGACGAGCTGCAACCCGTGGTTCTGCACGATGTCGCGCAGCGCACCGGTCCGGTCGTAGTAGCTGCCGCGGCCTTCGATCCCGATCTCTTCCGCCACGGTGATCTGGACCGAATCGATGAGGTTCGCGTTCCATACCGGCTCGAAGATCGCGTTCGCGAACCGGAATGCAAGGATGTTCTGAACCGTCTCCTTGCCGAGGTAGTGGTCGATGCGGTAGACGGAGTCCTCCGAAAAAACCTTGTGCAGGGTCTCGGTGAGGGCGCGTGCCGACTCGAGGTCGAGTCCAAAAGGCTTCTCGATGACGATGCGGCGAAAGCCGGAGCTCGTGCTGAGCCCCGCGGCCTGCAGCTGCACGGTGATGAGCTCATAGGTCGTGGGTGGGGTCGCACAGTAGAAGATGCGATTGCCAGGGATCAGACGACTGTTGTCGAGCTCCTGCAGCTTTGCCCCGAGAAGCTTGAAATCCTCGAGCTTGCTGAAGTCCACCTTGACGTACGAGATGGAATCCAGCAACGCCGCGAGCACGCGATCGTCGATCGGTTGGGTGCGTGAAAACTGATGGATCTTGTCGGACGCGTGCTTGCGGAACGCCTGGTCGGTCAGGTCGTCCCGCGCCGTTCCCACGACGGCAAAACCTGCGGGCAGGGAGCGCTGCTTGGCGAGGTTGTACAGCGCAGGCAGCAGCTTGCGGCCGCTGAGGTCGCCCGTGGCGCCGAAGATGACCATGACCGCCGGGTCGGCGACGCGATAGTCGTGGAGACCCTCCGCGAGTGGATTAGGGGCTTCTTCGACCCTCACTTCTCGGCCGCGGCATCCTTGACCACGGCGTGGCCGCCAAACTGTGCCCGCATCATCGCCAGCATCCGGTCCCCGAACGTGTTCTCCATCCGGCTCCGGAACCGTGCGAACAGCGATTCCGCGATCACCGGGGTCGGTACAGACTCTTCGATGGCGGCTTCGACTGTCCAGCGGCCCTCACCGGTGTCCTCGACCCAGCCCTTGATGGTCGACAGCTCAGGGTCCTGCGCCAGGCCGCGCGCGACGAGGTCGAGCAGCCATGAGCGCACCACGCTGCCGGTGCGCCAGGCCTCCGCGATCGCGCGCATGTCCATATCCGGAAAGGACTTCGACATCTTCATGACCTGGAAGCCTTCGGCGTAGGCCTGCATGAGGCCGTACTCGATGCCGTTGTGGACCATCTTCACGAAGTGCCCCGATCCTTCAGGGCCGGTATGGACGAGCCCACCGTCGTCGGGAGCGAGGTCTTCCAGCACTGGAAGGCATCGGTCGAAGATCTCCTTCTCCGCTCCCACCATCAGGCAGTAGCCGTAGTCCTGACCCCAGATGCCGCCGGATGTTCCCGCGTCCATGTAGTGCATGCCCTTGGATTTGATCCGGGCGCAGTCATCAAGCGCGAGCTTCCAGTTCGTGTTCCCGCCGTCGACGATGATGTCGCCGGGATCGCCCAGCTCGATCAGCTTGTTGATCGTCTGGGTGGTCGGATCGCCGGCCGGCACCATGATCCACATCACGCGCGGCTTGCTTTCAAATTTCTTGACAAAGTCTTCCCAGGAAGCCGCCCCCACAGCGCCCTGCGCGGCGTGAGCCTGGACGGCGGCCGGCGACAGGTCAAATGCAATCACGCGATGACCGCGCTTGAGCAGACGCAAGGTCATGTTGCCGCCCATCCGGCCCAGTCCTACGAATCCGATCTCCATCGCTAGCGCAGTGCCTGCTTGACGGCCGCCGCCAGCGCACGCCAGCCCGCGGCCGGCTCGCGACCCAGGGTTACCCTGAGCACCGGCAGGCGCCGGGAGGTAAGCGACTGCAGGTCGCCGATCGCCTGAGCCTGCTTCAGGACTGAGAAGCTGTAAGGCTGGCCGGGGATCGAGACGTCTTTGGCGTCGTTCTGGACGATCTGCAAGAAGAGGCCGGTCTTCGGTCCACCCTTGTGGAGCTGGCCTGTCGAGTGGAGGAAGCGCGGACCGTAGCCCGCCGTCGTGGCGATCTTCGTCTTGTCGCGAACGGCGGTCCGGATGGCGGCGATGGCAGCCTCCGAGCCGGGGGTCCGCGTCGTGTAGGCCATGGTCGCGAAGTAGGATCCGCGCTTGGCCTTGCCGAGCAGCGACTTGATCCCGGCGCGAGCCTTCGACGCCGCCACCGACTCGGCAGCCGGCAGCTTGCCCTTGCCATTGAAGATCGCGAGCACCTTCCTCGTGTTGTCTTTCGACTCCTGCACGTTGGGCTGATCGAAGGCATCGATGCCGAGGACCGCCCCGGCGATCGCGGTCGCGACCTCCCAGCGGAAGAACTCGCCCCCCAGGTCCAGCTTGTCGCGCATCGTCAGCGTCACCACCGGGTGGCCTGCCTTCTCGAGCGCTTGCACTGCGCGGTTGGGCGGATCGGCGTCCATTCGGATGTAGACGAAGAGCCGGTCGTCGCCATACACGGCGGGCTTGCCGACAGGCTCGCCCTCCACCGGCACGATGCCTTTGCCTTCCTTGCCGGTGCTCTCCGCGATCAGCTGCTCGACCCAGTAGCCGAGGGTTGCGACCTTCGGCGACGCGATCAGCGTCACCTTGTTGCGACCCTGCGTGGCCATGCGGCCCATCACCGCGCCGAGCCACACGCCCGGATTGCTTTCGACAGGCACCGAGTCGGCGCATGAGTGCTCCATCTCCACCGCACGTTCCAGCAGCTCCACGACGTCAACCCCGAGCAGGGCGCCCGGAACCAGACCGAAGTACGAGAGGGCTGAGTACCGGCCGCCGATGTCGGGCGGGTTGGAGAAGATCCACCGGAATCCGTGGTCTTTCGCGAGCTTCTCCAGCGATGTGCCGGGGTCGGTGATGGCGGCGAACTGCTTACCGTTCCCCTTCGTCTGCTCCCAAAAGTAGGCAAAGTGCGACAGCGTCTCTGTCGTCTCGCCCGACTTCGAGGCGACGATGAACAGCGACGTCTGGAGGCGGATCTTGGAGCGGACGCTGAGAATCGTCGCCGGGTCGGTCGTGTCGAGCACATGCAGCTTGGGATGGCCCTTCAGCGAGCCGAACGTGTTTCGCAACACGTCAGGGCACAAGCTCGAGCCGCCCATGCCCAGCAGCACGACGTCGGTTAACGCGCGGCCCTGCCTGGCGAGGTCGCGAAACTCGCTCGCCTTCTCGAGCATCTTGTCCGCCACGTCGAGCCAGCCAAGGCGGTCGTGGATCTCCTGGCGCTTGGCCGGGTCAGCGGTCCAGAGCGTCGAGTCCTTCGCCCACAGCCGCCGCGGAGCGCTGTCCTTCTGCAGCTTCGCGATCTGCGCGTCGACCGCGGGCTGCAGCGGACCGAGGCTGTACCACTGGCGCGGGCCCTTGCCGGCCTTGATCTCCTTGGCGCTTTTCTCGAGGGCGCCGAGCAGGCTCTCGAACGACTTGGTGAACGCATCCACACCCTCGACCTCGAGCTCGTGGGTGACCTGGTGCAGATCCACACCTGTTTCAGCCAGCTGCTTGAGCTGCCGGTGCGCAAGGTCAACGTTCTCGTCGAGGCTGCGCCGCACCTCGCCGTGCTCGCGGAAAGCGGCCAGGGTCGCGGGCGGCACAGTGTCCACCGTGTCGGGACCTATCAGCTCTTCGACGTAGTACGTGTCCGGATAGCGCGGATCCTTCGTCGAGGTGCTCGCCCAGAGGCACCTCTGCGTGCGGGCGCCGGCCTTGCGCAGCTTGTCCCAGCGCGGTCCGGCGAAGAGCTCCTTGTAGTGCTCGTAGGCCAGCTTCGAGTTGGCGATGGCGGCCTTGCCGAAGAGCTGGTCCAGAGCGCGCTTCTGCTGCGGATCCTGCGCCTGGTTGACCTTCTCGGCAAGGATCTTGTCGACCTTCGTGTCGACGCGGCTGACGAAGAAGCTCGCCACGCTGGCCACCTTGCTGAGGTCGCCACCCTCCTTGTGCAGCTTCTCCAGACCGGCCAGGTAAGCCTCGACCACCTCGGCGTAGCGCTCGACGGCAAAGATCAGAGTGATGTTGATGTTGTGGCCCTTGGAGATCTGGTCGAAGATCGCGGGCAATCCTTCCTTTGTGGCCGGGATCTTCACCATGACGTTCGGTCGCTTGCAGCGCTCGCGCAGGTCTTCGGCCATCCGAATAGTGCCGCGTGTGTTGTTGGCGAGGGTCGGCGCGACCTCGATGCTCACGAAGCCGTCGCGGCCTTTCGTCTTGTCGTAGACCGGCCGGAACGTGTCGGCGGCCGCCTGGATGTCCTCGACCATCAGCTCCCACAGCATGTCGGCGGGCTTCTTCTTTTCCCGCACGAGCTGGACCATCGCCTCGTCGTAGTCGGTGGAACCGCTGACCGCCTTCTCGAAGATTGTCGGATTGGACGTGACGCCGGTAAGGCCTTCGTCACGCAGGCGCGCCAGCTCGCCCGAGCTGATGAGCTGGCGGCGAATGTTGTCGAGCCACAGCGACTGTCCGATCTGGTGGAGCTCTTTGATTGGGTTGTGCTTGGCCTGGGTTGCGGTCGCCATCATTTCGCCTGGGCCAGTTTCGTCGCGGCCGCGACGATGCTCTTCGCCGAGATACCCGCGGCGTTCATCAGCTCCTCGGGCTTGCCCGACTCGGGCAGGCCTTTCACGGCGAGATGCACGAGCCGTAGCGGCGGGTCGGCCGCCAGAGCTTCCAGCACGGCGGCTCCGATGCCTCCCTCTGGATAATGGTCTTCGACCACAATCAGCCGGCCCTTGGTGACGCGCGCGGCGTCGCGCAGCGTCTTTACGTCGACCGGTTTGATCGAATACAGGTCGATCACCCGCACCGGGATCTTCTTGGCCGCGAGCGCATCGGCCGCCGCGATGCAGTTGTGCAGCGTCACGCCCGCGCCGATCAGCGCGACCTTGTCCTTGGGGCTCTGGCGGACCACCTTGGAGCCGCCCACCTTGAATGTCTCTGCCGCGCCATACAACGTCGGATACGCCCCGCGCGTCGTGCGCATGAAGACGATTCCAGGGGTGTCCGCCATGATCCGCGTCAGCTTCGCGGTCTGGTTGGGGTCGGACGGGTACAGAACGGTAGAGCTGTGGATCGCCCGCATCGAGGCAAGGTCTTCGAGGGCCATCTGCGACGGTCCGTCCTGCCCGATCTCGACACCGGCGTGCGAACCCGCGAGCCGGATGTCGGCCTGCGAGATGGCGGCCATGCGGATGAAGTCGTAGGCGCGGCTGAAGAACGCGGCAAAGGTTGACGCGAAGGGCTTGTATCCCCGAACGCTCATCCCGACCGCCGTCGCGACGAGCTGCTGCTCCGAGATCCACATCTCGAAGAACCTGTCCGGATACGCCTTGGCAAACTCGTCCGCGTGGGTCGAGTTGGAGACCTCGCCGTCCATCGCCACGACCTCGGGAATGGAGCCGATCGCGACGAGGGCGTCGCCGTACGCCTTGCGCGTCGCGACCTTGTCCTCTTTTTTGTAGGTGGGTAGGACGGGCTCCGCGGCCGCGGGACGCTTGGGCACGGGCCCGCGCTCGGGTTTCTGCGTCTTGACCTTCAGGTTCTTGATGCCCCCCAGCTCTTTGATCGCGCGCTCCGCCATATCGGGAGGCAGCGCCTTGCCGTGCCAGCCGTCTTTGTTCTCGATCTCCGAAAATCCCTTGCCCTTGACAGTCTTGGCGATGATCACGGTCGGCTTGCCCGAGTTGGACAGCGCCTCGCCGAAGGCACGGTCGATCGACGCCATATCGTGGCCGTCGATAACGATCGGATAGCAGCCGAACGCCTCCACCCGCCGGCGGTACACATCGAGGTTCCAGCCGAACTCGGTCTCGCCCCGCTGGCCCAGTCGGTTGATGTCCCAGATCGCGGTCAGATTGGCCAGCTTGTAGTGCCCCGCCTTGTCGAGCGCTTCCCAGATCGAGCCCTCGGCCAGCTCGGAGTCCCCGCACAATACCCACACGTGGTACGGCAGCTTGTCCAGGTACTGGCCCGCCAGCGCCACGCCGACGCCGATCGGCAGTCCCTGCCCAAGTGATCCCGTGGCGACGTCGACCCACGGGATGACCGGCGTCGGGTGACCCTGAAGTCGCGAACCGAACTTGCGGAAGGTCATCATCTCGGTGTCTGTGATCGCGCCGACGGCCTTGAACATCGCGTAGCAGAGGGGCGATGCGTGGCCTTTGGAGTAGATCAGGTGGTCGTTGTTCGGGTCTTTCGGCTTGGCCCAGTCGTACTGGAGGTAGCGGGTGATCAGGACGGCGATGAGGTCCGCGGCTGACATCGAGGAGGTCGGGTGGCCGGAGCCCGCGGCAGTGCTGCAGCGGATCGAGTCGATCCGGAGCTGCTGCCCGACTTGGCGAGCAAACTCGAGATCTGTCGTCGCAATCGTCTCTGTGACGGCCATGTCACTCCTTGGCACCTGGGTGCGAAGGTCCCTTTGCGGGGGCTTTGCGTGGATCTACAGGTGAAGTTTATCGAGTGCCACTTTCGCCGCTGGCCCGACACCCCCGGATAGTCCGGACTATCCGAGGTCTGCTGCGGACTTCACGTCGGTTTGTCCGGACTATCCGGGGACTTGGTGGGTCTCGGCGAGACGCTCGACTTCGGTCACCATGCCATCCAGGATCTTGAGGCCCGCGTCCCAGAAATCAGGGTTGGTGATGTCCATGTCCAGGCGCCTCACCAGCTCATCGGGTCGCGTCGATCCGCCGGCGGCGAGAAAGTCCAGGTAGGCGTCGACGAACTCCGGGCCCCGCTCGAGATACCGGTGATAAACGGACATGGCCAGGAGGTTCCCGAATGCGTACGCGTACACGTAACCCGGCGTGTGCAGGAAGTGTCCGACGTAGCTCCACCAAACCTTGTGCTCGTCTGTGAGCGTCAGGGCGTCTCCGAACATCGCCTGGAGCTGCTCCTGGAAGATCTCACCGAGCTGCTCGGCCGAGAGCTCGCCTTCCATCCGCCGCCTCGTGTGGATCGCGTCCTCGTAGCGGTTGAACGCCACCTGGCGAAACACTGTGGCGAAGGCGTCTTCGACCTGGCCGCACAGCAGCGCCAGCTTCACCGTCGGATCTTTCTCCTCGGCCATGATTCGGTCGAAGGTCAACGCCTCGCCGAACACGGATGCGGTCTCGGCGAGCGTCAGCGGCGGGTGATAGTCGAATACGTTCTGCCTTGCCGCGAGGCGGTCGTGCAGGCCGTGACCCAGCTCGTGCGCCAGCACGAGGGCGTCGCGCAGCTTCCCGGTGAAGTTCAGCATCACGTACGGGTGGTGGTCTGGCGTGACGCCCATGCAGTAAGCGCCGCCGGCCTTGCCCGGTACGACTGGAGCATCGATCCAGCTTTGCTTGAAGAAGTCTTCGACCAGCGCCCCGGCCTTCTTGGAGAACCTGTTGTAGGAGCCGAGCACCAGCTCTTTCGCGGCTTCCCACGAAAGGTCGCGCGTCGTGTCGCTGACCGGCGCGTACCGATCCCACTCGTGCAGCTCGCCGACGTTGAGCAGCTTGCGCTTGACGCGGTAATAGCGAATGCAGACGTCGTAGCGTCCGGTGACCGCGTCGACAAGCGCCTGTACCGCCTCGTCCGAAGTCTCGTTGGCCAGGTTGCGGGAGCTGATCCACGTCGGGAAATGACGGAGACGATCGTCGATCGCCTTTTCCTGGAGGATCACGTTGAAGATGTAGCCGCGGGTGCGGACGTCGCCGCGAAGGGCCTGCGTCACCGCGCCGCTGGCTTTGCGACGGACGTTGCGATCGGGCTCGCGCAGGAGCGTGAGCGCCTGGTCGAGCGCGAGGTCGCTCCCATCGACGTTGACGCGAATGCGCGCGCACAGCTCCTCGAACAGTCGGACCCATGACGGGTTGCCCACCGGGCTGAAGTCGGTGAGCACGCGCTCCTCTGGCTCCGAAAGCTGGTGCGGGCGGTACTTGCGCGCCTCTTCGATGGTGTGGCGGTAGGCCGCCGCGTCTGGATCCGCGAAGAGCTTTGCCGCCTGCTCATCGCTGATCTGGGCCAGCTCGAGGTAGAAGAACACCATGTGACTGCTGCGCTCCGCGCCCGCCTCGCGCACACGCGCAAGCAACCGGCCGGCGGCATGGTCTTGCGTGTCCCCGCTATGGAGCATGTACGCGTAGACCTCAGGCTTGGCGGCGGCTTTCTCATAGTCCTCGAGCTCGCGCATCATGGCCGCGAAGGCCTTCGGTTCCAGCGTCGCGACCTTGCCCTTGTACCTCGCCTCGAAATCCTTCGCTCGCTGCATCTCGCGCGCGAGCGTGGCTTCGATCTTCGGATCGTCAGGCGATGCGAAGAGGTCGCTCAGATTCCAACGAACTGTCTCGGCGCCTGTTGATTTGAGTGCCTGGGCCATCGAATTTCAGGATATCCGCTCCGCAAAGTCGCGCACTCGCGTCGGGTCGGGCCAACGCCCCGCGTACACACCTTCGTTGACCGCTTTGGTCACGTCCACAAGCACATCTGATTGCATCAAGCGCTGGTATTCGAGGGGCGTTTCCGGTGGAGCGCGCCGGCGGCCGAGCCGTCGCTGCAAACGCTCGTAGAGACGCAGCAGCTCGGACTCACCCGGCGGTGTTTTGGGCCGCCGCCTCCAGACCCGGCGCCGCAGCCATGCGTAGGCGAGGACGAACACGATCGCGATGCCCATCGCGAGTGGCACCACCGCAAACACGCCCAACGAGCCGAGCGCCGCCGCGGGTGCGCCAACCGTCAGGTGCGGCAGCAGGCGGGCCACGCCGCCCCCCGCCCAGTGATTGGGGAATCGCGTCGCGGCTAGCGGAGCGACACCGGGCGTCGGATCGACTGGCACCCAGCCATGTCCTGAGAACCAGACCTCCACCCACGCGTGCGCGTCGTGTTCGCGCACGACGGCCTGGTTCAGCAGCGGGTCGTAATCGCCCGTACCGTAGCCGGTCGCCAGCCGCGCCGGGATGCCGAGGCTGCGCAGCATCAATGTCTCGGCCGTGGCGAACTGCTCGCAATAGCCCGTCTTGACATCGAAAAGGAACCAATCGACCGGATCGCGTCCCGCGGGGACGCGTGGCAGGTCCAGCGTGTACTGATAGCCCCGCTGCAGGTAACCGGTGAGTGCCATGACCGCGTCGAATTCATTGCTTGCGCCCTTGGTCGCTTCCACTGCCATTTGACGCGCGCGTGGCGACAGGCTTCCTGGATCAAGGTAGGCAGGGTTGTTCTGCGGCGCGACACGTTCGAGCTCGTCGCCGCGCAGCGCGTCGGCCGACAGATCCGGCAGGTATGACACGACCGAGTACGTCTGACCCGGGCGCAACGCATCAGGCGTGTGAAACGTGCCGTACGCGTCCTCGCGCAGGGCGGCCACCGGCGCGTAAAGGCTCTGGATCGGATACGCGGCGTTGATCACACCGGGCAAGGGTCGGAGAACGCGAAACGTCTGCACGAACGTGCCCAGGTTGTGCGGCGGGGCCGGTGGCATGAATCGTGGCGGGACGTATGGCTGCATCTCCCGATACCCGTGGTTCGTCGTGGTCCACGCGCCATCGCGATATTCGTCGAACACCAGCCCCCGCCAGTAGGCGGGCGCTCCGGTCCGCACGTACATCACCGGAGCGTCGCCGAGGCGCCCGCGGAAATGCAGGTCGACGCTGCTCGACGCACCGGTCGAGTCGCCGGTCAGCTGGACCAGCGGCAGGGCCGGACTTTCCAGGCCGCCCTTGAAGTTCGAGAAGTTCGGGAGCGAGATCACCAGCGGAGAGATCGGCACGCCGGACGGCTGCGGCACCGCGACAAACCAACCCACTCCCCCCAAGATCGCGGCCGCCAACATCAGGGCGAGCGCGCGCGCCGGCACGCGCACCCCTGCCTCCATCCGCTTCAGATGCGATGCGATCCAGAAACCGGCGAGGTAAAGGGCCCACAGAGCGAGAAGGATTCCGAACGCGTAATCCCACGCATAGACAGCCGCGAGATAGAGGATCGCGAGGCTGATCCACATGCTCGAGTAGCAGTTGCGTCGCGTCTTCAAGTCGAAGCTCGTGATCGCCACGAGCAGGATGGCGAAATTGGCCTGGGGCAGGACGCCGCCGAAAAGGGCCAGCGCGGAATCGGCGATCACATAGAAGAGAGCGCCGAAGACCAACGCAGCGAGAAACACCTGGCGCCAGAGCCCGCGTTTGCGGTTGCGCTCGCGATAGCTGACGACGTGGCCGATCGCGGTCGCGACGAAGGCCAGGATCGGCACGATGTAGTCCTGGCCGTACAGGGCGATGGCCAGCATCGCGACCGAGAACCCCGAAAACACAAAGGCGCGTCCCTCGATCGAGTGCTCGATCGGCGAGGCCGGCAGCCTCAGCCATCTCGTCACAAGGGCCATTGCAAACCCACCCTCTCGAAGGGGACGTCGGTGTCGATCGCGGCGTCACCGACGACCCAGACCCTGTCGGCGACTTCGACCAGGTCAGCATTGGGCGCCGCGGTGATGAGGACCAACAGCCCCTCAGGCGGCTTCGCCGCCAGCTCCCCACTTGGTGGGGAGCAGTTTGCCGGGTATCGCGCCAGCCATTCCAGTTGCGACCACAGGTCGCGCGGCGATTCACTGGGTTCGCCGCCAGACGCCGAAATCACGACCCGTCCCCCTTCTCTTATGCAGTCCCACGCCTCCGAGGCCGCGATCCGCGCGATCTGATCGGCGATCTCAAGGGACGAGGGCGCCGGGTCGACGAAGATGGCGAGTGTCTGCACGCCCGGCGGCTCGTACTCGCGGACCACCAGCTCGCCATGCCTGGCGCTCGACCTCCAGTGAATCCGGCGCAGGGAGTCGCCGGGCCGGTACTCCCGAATCCCGAACAGCTCGTTGCCGGAGCCGGCCCGCGGCGCCGCCAGACTCGCCTGCAGCTCGTGTGGCTCGCGCCGCATGGCCAGCGATGTGAAGCGCGGGAAGACGAGCGCAACCTCCGAATCGGCGTATGGCCGGCGACCTGTGAAGAAGCCGAGGGGGTCGCTCGTGCTGACTCTCCAGCCCGTGGCGCCGACCGGCCCGCGACGAAGTTCGCTCACGATTTTCATGCGCCGCCAGCCCTTCTTCGGCACAAGACCCGCGCCGAACTCGACCCGCCTGCCGTTGAGCTGCCCTTCGACCCACGCGGGCCCGCGGGATGAACCCCTGGTGTGCAATGCGACCTCGAGCTCGAGGGCGTCGCCCTCGAAGACCGGCGCCATTTGGGGCGCGCTTCGAAGCACGCTCTCGGGCAGATCCTCAGCGGGCGAGCCGCTCGCGGGGACGTTGCCGCGGACCGCGAGCTGCAGCCACAGGCCGGCGCGGTTCCACCATGCGTATGCCGCCGCCGCCACGACCAATGCGAGGATCCACGCCGCGAGCAGGAACAGCCACGGCACCTCGGACGTGGCCCCGTACCACTCCAGGACCAGCCACAACACACCGGCGCCGAGAACCCGCCAGGTCGGCCTCAGGTTCCTTGCCTCAGTGCTGGCGCAGCGGCGGGATCGGGAGGGCGGAAACCACCTCTCCAAGCATGTCAGCCGCGTTGCCGCGGCCTTTCATCCCGAGGCGGTGGGCGAGCACCGGCGCGGCGAGAAGCTTCACGTCGTCAGGCAGAACGAAATCCCGGCCCTCGAACAGCGCCCAGGCTTGCGCGGCGCGCTGGAGGTAAACGCCGGCGCGCATGCTCGCGGGCAGCAGCACGTCCGGCCGCGCCCGGATGGCCTGCATCAGGGCGACGATGTACGTGCGAATCGCGGGCGCCGCGACCACGCGCAGGCATGCTTCCTGGAGCTCGATCACCTCGCGCACGTCGATCACTGCGGCAAGGTCGGCGATGGGATCACCGTGCTCGCGTCGGGCGAGGACCTCCATCGCTTCGGCGTCTGTCGGCGGACCCATCTCGGCCGCGAGCACGAAGCGGTCGAGCTGCGACTCGGGCAGCGGATACGTGCCGTGGAACTCGGCGGGGTTCTGCGTCGCCACCACGAAGAATGGGCGGTCGAGCGTCCGTGTGGTGCCCTCGACGGTCACCTGGCCTTCCCCCATCGCTTCGAGCAGCGCGGACTGCGTGCGCGGCGTCGCGCGGTTGACCTCGTCGGCGAGGACGATGTTGGCGAAGATCGGACCTGCGACAAATTCGAAGGACACGTCTTTCTGGTTGAACACGCTCGAGCCCGTGATGTCGGAGGGCAGCAGGTCCGGCGTGCACTGGATGCGGCGGAACGTGCCTCCGACCGATGTCGCCAAGGCGCGGGCGAGCATCGTCTTGCCGGTGCCCGGCAGGTCCTGGAGGAGGACGTGGCCGCCCGCGACCAGGCCGGCAATCGCGAGCCGCACGACGCGGTCCTTGCCGACGATCACCCGGTGGATGTTCTTCTCGATTCGCTCGAGCAGCTCGGCCGCGCGCTCCGGCTCGAGCGCTTGTTCCTGGGACGCCACGTCGTGACCCAGTCTAGTGGCGGGTCTTGCGATCTCCGCCACTTACCCGGGTCAGAGGTTTCCGAAGGCGGATTGATCAGCCTTTTACGTAACTCAGTTTCTCGGCGACCTTCCCGTCGCGGACTTTGAACAGGTCGATGCCGCGGACGTGCCCGTCGCCCCAGTCGAATCGCCACCGCACCGCAGCGCGGTCTCCCGCGACGACCAGCTCTTCCGTCTCGAAGCGCGCCCGAGGGGTTCCGGCGAAGAACGTCTCCCAGAACCGGCGCACCGCAGCCTGGCCCACGTGCCGTTCGCCGTCGGGTGGCGGCAGCGTGTTCTCGAACAGGCAGTCCTCTGTCATCAGCGACATCACGGTGTCGACATCGTGGCGCCCGAAGGCCTCGTTGAAGGCCTCGATCGTCTGTCTTGTGTTCAGCTCTGCCCGACCATGCGGGAGATGACCTCTCCGAGGTTGGGGCCGCCCTTGCCGAACGGGACCGAGTGCACGCGATGCGCGTAGACCATCTCGGCCACCTCGCCGACGTGCTTGACGTCGACCTCCTCGTCGCTGGCGTAGGCGGCCTTTGCCTGTGCCGCGCGCGCGCAGACCAGGTCGGAGCGGTGTCCATCGACCTCGAGGGCGATCGAGATCTGGGCGATGAGGCGCAGGATCTCACGCGGCAAAGTGACCTCGGGGAAGGTCGCGATGGCCTCAGCGATCTGTGAGCGCACCTGCTGCTCCGACTCAGCGTGCTGCTGGTAGAAGAGATTGGGATCGTCCTCCCACACCGCGCGCTTCTCGACGATCGCGACGCGCTTGTCGAGGTCGCGGATACCTTCGACGTCCACACACAACCCGAACCTGTCCAGCAGCTGCGGCCGCAGCTCGCCTTCTTCGGGATTCATCGTGCCGACGAGGATGAATCGCGAGGGGTGCGAGACCGAGACTCCTTCACGTTCCACCGTGTTGATACCCATCGCCGCAGCGTCGAGAAGCACGTCGACGATGTGATCGTCAAGCAGGTTGACCTCGTCGACATAAAGAATGTTGCGGTTCGCCTCGGCCAGCACACCGGGCTCGAATCGCCTCGAACCTTCCTTAAGCGCGGCCTCGAGGTCGATCGTCCCGACCACCCGGTCCTCAGAAGCGTTGATCGGCAGCTCGACCACCCGCATGCGGCGGGTCGTCGTGGGCAGCGCGCCGCCTGACGCGCGCTCGCGGCAGTCGAGACACCAGTCCTCCGGATCGTCCGGGTGGCATCCGAAGTGGCAGCCCTCCACCACCTGCTGCTCAGGCAGGAGCCGCGCGAGGGCCCGGACGGCGGTCGACTTGCCGGTGCCTTTCTCGCCGCGGATCAGAACGCCGCCGATGGTCGGATTGATGGCGTTGAGCACCAACGCCATCTTCATCTCGTCCTGTCCGACGATCGCGGTGAAGGGGTAGGAGTAGCGGTCTATGGCCATGCCTAGCCGAATGTTACCGACGAGTCCGTCATGGGCAGGTCACCTTCGCCGGGTCGATGTCGAAATTCCAGCCGTAGTACGTCGAGGCAAGCTTGTACCCGCTCTGCTCCTGAAGCTTGGTCGCGTGGCCGCGCTTGAAGTCATCGCAGATGGCTGCCTCCACCTGGCCCGCGGTCGGGTTCAGGCCAAGGCCGAGGACGCTCGCGCTCACGTCGGCGTAGAAACGCCAGGCCGGCACGTTCAGAGCGCCGCTCTTGCAGAGGAGCGGTACCGCGTTGCCGTCCGCGGTAGAGGCGATCTGGGTCGAGCACAGGTTGGCCACCGGCAGGTCTGGCGCCGGCGCAAGACGCTGCGTCGGCACCGGGCTTTCCAGCCCGGGCGAGGTCGATGGCGAGGCGGTGACCGGCGCATTGGGCGTCGCGGTGGGGCTCGGCTGGGTGGCCGTGTTCTGCGGTGACGAGCAGGCGGCGGCCATCAGCGCACCAATCAATACGACGAGCAGGATCCTGCAGCTAGCGCCCGCGGCCCAGCTCCCGCTCGACGGCCGTCGCGATCTCGTCCCGCGACAGGTCGTAAAGACCGTAGTAGTGGGCGCCCATGCGCTCCGCCAGGTCGGCGCATGCATTGATGGCGTACGTCTGGTACATGGGCGCAACGCGCGCCAGGTGCTGCACTGAGGGCAGGTGACTGTAGTCGCGCGCGGAATCGATGACCAGCGCGTCGATGTTCTCCGCGTCGATCAACGCCGCGACCTTCTGCGCCTCGACAAGCGGCTCTTCCTTGAACATCGAGATGTTGCCGCGTCCGTCGCTGATGAGGACGAGGAGCGGGCGAATGCTGGGGTCGCGGAGCAGCTCTGTCTTCACGACCTTGTATCCGGCCATCAGGCCGTGGGTGAGCGGCGTGGTGCCGCCGACGGACAGTCTTTCCAGCCTGCGCCGCGCCAGCGAAACGCTGGATGTCGGCCGGAGCACCACCTCGGCCGTGCGGTTCTTGAAGATGACCACGGCTACGCGGTCCCGCCGCACGTACGCGTCCTGCAGCAGAGACAGGATCGCGCCCTTGGTCGCGGCCATCCGCTGCTCCGCGTCCATCGACGCTGACGCGTCCACGACAAACACGATCAGGTTGCCTATCTTCCGTTCGCGAACTTTCTGACGCAGGTCCTGCTTCTCGAGCATCAGCCGCTCGCCGTGCACCCGACCCCTTTCCTTTTGAAGGGGCGCGGCCGCGCGGACGGTGGCATCGATCGCCAGGTCGCTCACCTTCTCCTTCGGCTGGGCTCGCACGTAGCGTCCGCGGCGGTCCGGCGTCTGGCTCGCCGCGCGCTTGCCGCCCTGCTTGCGCACGCGCCTCTGGCGGGGCAGGTCGATGCGGCGGAGATTGAACGTCTCGAGCGCCTCCGGCGCTGTCTCGTGCCCGCTCGATCCGCCGGCGGTGACGCCGGTGTCGGCTCCGGCCGACTGCTGGCCGGTTTCCGACGAGCTCGCGGTCTGCTCGGACGTGGCCTCCGATGTGGCTTCGCTCTCCGACGCCTGCGGATCGCCTGCCTCCGAGTCCGACGGCTGCGATCCTTCCTGCTCCTCGCCGCTCTCAGGAGATGTGGTGTCGTCCTGGTCGCGGCGCAGGGGCTGGCGAGCGCGATGCGCCAGGGCCAGGGTGGCGGCATCGTAGATGTCTTCCCGACTGGGCGAGCCATGACGCCGGTAAGCAGCCAGCGCTCGCGCGGCGTGGTCGATGACCACGTCGGCGCGGTGGCCGAGCACCTCGGCCTCGACGCAGATCGACGAGATGAGCCGCGCATGGTTGGCGGTGACGCGCACCTCCCTGACCCGGCCGATGGCCTCGCCCAGAGCCCGCGAGAGGTTGGCGTCCGCGGCCGCGAACTCGTTGTTGAACTCGTGGTCGCCGCGCGTGAAGGCAGCGTCGCGTTCGGCGATCAGAACACGCTCGTCAGGGTCGCGGATGCCTTCGACATCGACGCACAGACCGAAGCGATCGAGCAGTTGAGGCCGCAGCTCGCCCTCCTCGGGATTCATGGTCCCGACGAGGATGAAGCGCGAGGGGTGGCTGAAAGAAACGCCTTCGCGCTCGATGACGTTGACGCCCATCGCGGCTGCGTCGAGGAGGACGTCAACCAGGTGGTCGTCGAGCAAGTTGACCTCGTCGACGTAGAGGATGTTGCGGTTCGCCTCGGCCAGCACGCCGGGCTCAAAGCGCCGGGTGCCTGTGCGCAGCGCGGCTTCCAGGTCGATCGTGCCGACGACGCGATCCTCGGATGCGTTGATGGGCAGCTCGACCACCCGCATGCGGCGCCGGTGGTGCGGCAGGACACCGGCCGCCCGCAACCGGCCGCGGCAGTCGGAGCACAGGGCATCCACGTCGGTCGGGTCGCAGCCGAAGTGGCAGCCTTCGACGACGTCGTGCTCAGGCAGCAGCCTGGCCAGCGCGCGCACGGCGGTCGACTTGCCGGTCCCCTTTTCCCCTCGGATGAGCACCCCGCCGATGGTCGGGACGATGGCGTTGAGAATCAGCGCGAGCTTCATCGACTCCTGGCCGACGATCGCGGTGAAGGGATAGGAATGGCGGTCGAGGGTCACGCTCATCTGGACCAAGAATAGGGAGCTAACTCTCGGCCGGAACCAGCTCCTTGACCATCTCCCGTTCCTGGAGGAGCTCCTCCGTCGTCGTCTTGATCCGCTTCCAGGCGTCGTCGTCGTGCTGCAGGTCGGGCACGACCTCCCACCGCTCGCCGTCAGACCGCACCGGGAAACCGAACTGAAGGCCCTCGGGGACGTTGTACTCGCCGTGGCTTATCACCGCGAGCGAATGCCAGTCGCCCCAGGGCGTCGGCGTGCGCACGCTCACGACCGAGTCGATCACGGCGTTCGCCGCAGAGGCCGCCGACGAAGCACCGCGCGCCTCGATCACCGCGGCACCTCGTTTCTGGATCGTCTCGACGAACTTGCCCTTGAGCCAGCCATGGTCAGAGATGACCTCGTAAACCGGCAGACCCGCGATCCGCGCATTGCGCGCGTCCGGGTACTGGGTCGTCGAGTGGTTGCCCCAGACGGCGACGTTGGAGATCGCGTTCACCGGCACCTTGGCCTTCTTCGCGAGCTGGATTCTCGCCCGGTTCTCGTCGAGCCGGGTCATGGCCAACCACCGCTCGGCCGGGACCTCGGGTGCGTTCATGCGCGCGATGTAGCAGTTGGTGTTGCAGGGGTTGCCGACGACGAGGATCCGAACGTCGCTGGACGCGCTCTTGGCGATTGCCTTGCCCTGCGGGCCGAAGATGCTGCCGTTGACCGACAGCAGGTCCGCCCGCTCCATGCCCGCCTTTCTCGGCGCCGCTCCTACCAGCAATACCCAGTTGGCGCCTTCGAACGCCTCCTCCGCCTTATGGGTCAGAACCATGTCTATGAGCAGCGGGAAAGCACAGTCGTCGAGCTCCATGGCGACGCCCTCGAGAGATTTCATGGCGGGCTCGATCTCGAGCATGCGGAGGACGATCGGCTGGTCGGGGCCGAACATCTGGCCCGAGGCGATGCGGAAGAGGAGCGAATAGCCGATCTGCCCGGCCGCGCCGGTGACGGCGACCTGGATGGGAACCCCGCTCATCACGGGAAATCCTAGTGCAGGGCCGGGACTGCGCTAGTACAGGACCACGATTGCGCCAAAACGGGCCGAATTCAGGATGCTGACGGGCCCTTTTCTGCACCTTCGCGCCGAATCGGGCGCGACCGCGGTCAGCCTCCCCCGCAGGAAGGCTGGTCGCTTGCCGCCAGCGCGTGAATGAGTCCGGGGAGGGTTACGGGGGCGACGGCGAAGATCGCGACGATGACGGTTCCTGAGACGAGAAGGAGGACGATTGGTAGGACGCGGCGCCCCATGTATTTGAAACGCCGCGTCGGGCGGAATGGTTACCGGAAACCCTCCCCTTCGGGTTCGAAGAGCTCGTCTGCGTCAATCCGGCGGGCGAAGCAGAGAAATCCCGTGTGGGCGACCATCCGGTGCGACGGCCGCATGCTGCGACCCCTCACGGTCCAGCCTCGCTGCAGCAGCTCGAACGCTTCGAGCATGCCAAAGCCTCGCACCTCGCGGAGGCAGTCAAAGAAGCGCTGAACCTGGCTCACGTTCGGACAGTGGGCGAACACGATTCCGCCCGGCCGCAGCGCGGCTTTCACATGCGGCACCGCCTGCCACGGCTCGGCCAGGTCGAGCAAGACCCGGTCCATGTCACTCTCCTCGATGCCGGCGTAGACGTCGCCCAGCTTCAGCGTCAGGTTGCCGGGAACCGAACCCAACGTGTCCACGACCGCCCGAGTGGCTGCTTCCAAGAACTCCTCGCGCACCTCATAGCTCACGACCGAGCCCCGCTCCCCCACCGCCCTCAGGGCGGCCATCGTCAGCGCGCCCGTCCCCGTCCCGGCTTCCAGGACATGCGCTCCCGGGTAGAGGTCGGCGGCGATCAGGATTGCGCCCAGGTCCTTGGGGTAGATCGGCTGCGTCTGGCGGCGGCGGCCGGTGACCTGCTCGGCGAAGGTCGGACGGACCGCGAGCAGACGAGCCCCCAGCTGGGTGGTGACGACGATGCCTTCGGGTCGCCCGATCAAGTCGTCGTGCTGGATCAACCCCGAGTGGATGGAGTGCCGCTCGCCGGCCCGCAGGCGGACTCGATGCCTCCGCCCCACCTTGTCGACGAGGACGATGACCTCGCCGTCCGTGAACGGCCGGCTCACGTGCCTGGTTTGTGGGCGCGGATCAGGGCATGCCAGTACGCATGCCACAGCTTGCCTTCGCGCCACTCTGGATGCAGCTGCGTCCGCGCCTCGCCCGACGAGGCGTCGATGACCCTCGCGAGCTCAGCCGCCAGCTCGGGGGCGACGGCCATGTTGTTCATCCACTCTTCGTAGTTCCAGTCGAGCTCGCGAGTCTGCGCCACCTCGACATGGAATCCTGCGCGCTCCAGCCTGGTCACCCACTCCTCGACCGTGAGCGACAGGACGTGGGAAGGGTCGCGCCGCATCTCCACTTCGTGAAGCACGTCTCGCGCCGGCAGAGGCGGGGCGCAGTCGATGAAGGAAGCGTCGCGGTCAGGCTTCAGGACGCGGAAGGCCTCGGCGATGAAGCGGTCGATGTCGGGGAAGTGATGAGGCGCCGCGCGGACGACGTAGATGTCGAACGTGTCGTCCTGGAACGGCAGGTGCTCTGCGTCGCCGATCACCCAGTCGGTGTTCTTGAACTCTTTCTCGGCGGCGATGCGGCGCGCCTCATTCAACATCTCTCGCGTCAGGTCGAGACCGACCACCCGGCGTACGTACGGCGCGAGGGCGAATGCTGTGTTCCCCGTTCCGGTCGCCACGTCGAGGGCGAGGTCGCCCGGCTTCGGTCGCATCAGGTCCAGGACCTCCTGCAGCCGAGCCGAGGAGGTGTGGAACGTCGACTTCGAATAGTTGGCCGCGACGTTCTTAAAGCTGTCTCTTACATCCGGCATCAGGGTGTCGAGTCTAGGGGCGGAAGTAGTCGTAGACGAGCTTGCCACCGATCACGAACAGGGCGAGGCCGGCCACGGGCTTCAACCACGTGATCCGGTCGATCAGCTGCGAGCCGATCAGCGTGAAGCCGAAAAGGCACAGCGCGGCCAGGAGCACGCCACCGGCAAGGATCGGCAGGCGACTTTGCGGTGGCACCGTGCTGGCGACCGACGAGATCGCGAGCGCGTTGTCGAGCTGAAGGGCGATGTCGGTGAACGCGATCGCCGCGATCGAAAACAGGATGGTCCGGGTCATCCAAAACCTCCACTCGAATCGAGTCCGAGTAGAGGTCTTGCCGCGAACCATGTCCGCCGCGGTCCCGGGCGCTCGGCGCCGTCCTGACGGGACCTGCGGGAGTGGCTACTCCCCTCTACGAATCTCAGTCGAGTATATGGTTTCGCCGATGACCAGGGCTACCGCCACATGGTCCGGGACCAAGGTTCTGTTCGACATCGACTCAGAGTCGGGCCACAAAGTCCAGATCGACGAGGCGCCGATCTTCGGCAACGACGCCGCCATGCGACCGACCGAGATGCTCCTCGGCGCGCTCGGCGCCTGCACAGGCCTCAACGCCGTCCTGCTGCTCAAGAAGTTCAAGCAGCCGTTGCGCTCGCTCGAGGTGGAGGTTCAGGGCGATCGCGACGAGGAGTGGCCGAAGGCGTTCAACGAGATCCAGATCACATTCCACTGCACGTGGGAAGGAGACACCGACAAGAAGCTGGTCGAGCAGGCGATCGACTGGGCCTGCAACCGGTACTGCCCGATCCACGCCACGTTGTCGCGCGGCGTCAAGATCGAGCACCGCCGCAAGGATTCACACTGATCAGCCCACGAGGTGTGCTCCCCTGCCTCCGCCGCGCATCTCGGCGGCTTTTCTCAAGACCCACCTAGAATTAACCCCGTTCCCCGCAAGCACCTTGTCAGGAGCAAGCCTTGCTCGAGAGCTACGTCCCACTTTTGATCTTCGTCCTGATCGTCCTCGGCTTGATCGGCGCATTGGTGACGCTCAGCTTTGTGCTTGGCCCTTCCAAGCCCTTTCGGCGCAAGCTGGCGCCTTACGAGTCCGGCATCATCCCCGACACACCCGCCGTCGGCCGGCTGTCAGTCCGCTTCTACCTGACGGCGATGCTCTTCATCATCTTCGACGTCGAGGCCGTCTTCTTCTACCCGTGGGCGGTGCTGCTGCATCAGCTCAAGTGGTTCGGGCTGATCGAGATGCTCGTCTTCATCGGCATCCTGCTGGTCGCCCTGGCCCACATCTGGAAGAAGGGAGGCCTCGATTGGGACTAGAGGCGCTCGCCGAGTCGCTCGGCCAGAACGTGCTGACGACGACGCTCGGCAAGCTGATCGGCTGGGGTCGCGGCAACTCGGTTTGGCCCCTCCAGTTCGGCCTCGCGTGCTGCGCGATCGAGATGATCCACACAGCTACCGCCGGGGTTGACATCGCTCGATTCGGCTCGGAAGCGATGCGCGCCTCGCCGCGACAGGCGGACATGATGATCGTCTCCGGGCGCGTCTCCCAGAAGATGGCACCGATCCTGCGCACCATCTACGACCAGATGCCCGAACCGAAGTGGGTCATCTCGATGGGCGCCTGCGCCTCGACCGGCGGCGTGTTCAACAACTACGCGCTCCTCCAGGGCGTGGACAAGATCGTGCCGGTGGACGTCTACGTGCCCGGCTGCCCGCCGCGGCCCGAGGACCTCTTGAACGCGCTGATGATCCTGCAGGAGCGGATCAAGGCCCAAGGGATAACCCCTCGGCAGTGATTCCCGAGACTCTGACGGTCGAGCGGGGCGTCACCGCCGGCGACGCCTGGGTGACGGTCGCGCCCGCCAACATCCACGCCGCGCTTTCGGCGCTCAAAGACAGCGGTTTCCGCCTGCTCGTGTTCCTGACCTGCGTCGACCACCTCGCGGACGCGTCACGGGAATGGGCGGGTCGCTATGAGGTGGTGTACCAGCTACGCGACATGGAGACGCGCGAGCAGCTGCGCGTGCGGGCGTACGTCGACGGCGACCCACCCCATATCGATTCCGTGCACGACCTTTTCCCGCCGGCCAACTGGGACGAACGCGAGACGTACGACATGTTCGGGATCGTTTTCGACAACCATCCCGACCTGACGCGGATCCTCATGCCGGACGACTGGCTCGGCCACCCGCTGCGCCGCGACTATCCGGTCGGCGGCGAGGTCGTCGAGTTCTCGGAAGAGCACGAGCGGTGGCAGACCGCCCCGGACAAGGCATGAGCACCGAGGTCGGGCAGGGGATGACCGTGACCAAGACCGGGGAGCAGGGCGCCTTCGGCGGCGAGCTCCTGACCATCAACTTCGGCCCCCACCACCCGTCGACGCACGGCGTCCTCCGCCTCATCGTCGACCTCGACGGCGAGCAGGTCCGCCGGTTGAAGCCGGTGATCGGGTACCTGCACACGGGGATCGAGAAGCAGGCCGAGGCTCTGCGCTGGCAGCAGGCCGTGGTCGTCACCGACCGCCACGACTACCTGTCGCCGCCGATCAACAACCTCGCCTACGCGCTGGCGGTGGAGAAGCTGCTGGGAGTCGACGTCCCGCCGCGAGCGAAGGCGCTCCGCGTGATCATGTCGGAGCTCACTCGACTCGCCTCCCACCTGGTCTGGCTCGGCACCAGCGGGATCGAGCTCGGTGCGTCGACGATGCTCATGTACTGCTTCCGCGAGCGCGACACGATCCTCGACATGAACGAGGAGATCTCCGGCTTCCGGATGCACACCTCGTACATCCGGCCCGGCGGCGTGATGGCCGACGCGACGCCTCGCTTCTTCGAAATGCTCGACAGGTTTGTGCGCACGATGCCTTCGAACATCGACGAGTACGAGTCGCTTCTGACGATGAACCCCATCTTCCGCACGCGCACCATCGGCATCGGCCGATTGTCCGCGGAGGACGCGAAGGTCCTGGGGGCGACCGGTCCCATGCTGCGGGGCTCTGGCGTGGAATGGGACCTGCGCAAGGCAATGCCTTATTCGGGCTACGAGAACTACGACTTCGAGATCGCGACGTCGGACCTGTGCGACTGCTACGGGCGCTACCTCGTCCGGATCAAGGAGATGCGCGAGGCGGTCAAGATCCTGCGCCAGGCGATGGACCAGTTGCCCGACGGCCCGGTCAACATCGACGACCGCAAGGTCCTCCCTCCTCCGCGGGAGGAGCTCGAGACCTCGATGGAGGCGGTGATCCACCACTTCAAGCTCTTCACCGAGGGCTACACGGTGCCGCCGGGCGATGTGTACGTAGCGGTTGAGTCCGGCCGCGGCGAGAACGGGTGCTACGTCGTCAGCGACGGCACGCACAAGCCCCGGCGGGTCAAGTTCCGCGCCGCATCGTTCGCGAACCTGCAGCCGCTGGAGCAGATGGCGATGAACCACATGGTCGCCGACATGGTGGCGATCATCGGCACCGCCGACGCCGTGCTCGGGGACGTGGACCGTTGAGCACGCTCTCCACTCACGTGCTCGACGAGATCAAAGAGCTGCCCGCGAAGTATCCGCAGCCGCGTTCGGCGGTGATGCCGGCGCTCGACCTCGCGCAGGAGGAGCTCGGCCATCTGACGCCCGAGGCCATGAGCGAGGTGGCGTCGGCCCTGGACCTCGACCCCGGATACGTCGAAGGCGTTGCGACGTTTTACAGCCTTTTCCATCACCGGCCGATCGGCAAGCACCGGTTCTACGTGTGCACCAACCTCAGCTGCATGCTGCGCGGCGCCGGCGAGATCGTCGACCACCTCAAGCAGCAGATCGGGGTCAGCTCATCCGAGCAGGTTTCGCCGGACGGGCTTTTCAGCTTTGAGGAGGTCGAGTGTCTTGGCGCGTGCGAGTACGCGCCGATGATGCGGCTCGACCACCGCTTCCACTACGACCTGTCACCGGAAAAGATCGACACGCTGATCGCGGACCGAAAGCGACTCCTCCCCACTGGTGGGGAGGTGTCGGCGAAGCCGACCGAGGGGCAGGCACCGCCGGTAAAAAAGCCACGCGCACCCCGAAAGAAGAAAGATGCCTGAGCTGCGTGGGTCCTCCGGCGACGCCCCGAATCACATCATCACCCGCTGGTTCGGCACGCCCAACCTACACACGCTGGACGTCTACGCCTCGAAAGCCGGCGGATACACGGCGCTGCGCAAAGCCCTCCTCGACATGGCCCCGGCGGACATCACCAACGAGGTGAAGACCTCCGGGCTGCGCGGCCGTGGCGGCGCGGGCTTCGCCACCGGCATCAAGTGGAGCTTCATCAAGCGCGACGCGCCAGGCCCGAAGTACGTCGTCGTCAACGCGGATGAGTCCGAGCCCGGGACTGCTAAGGATCGCTACATCCTCGAGAACTCGCCGCACATGGTGGTCGAGGGCATCCTCATCGCCGCTTACGCGGTCGGCGCGAACCAGGCGTGGGTCTACATCCGCGGGGAGTACGACGAGCCCTACCGCATGCTGACCGAGGCGATCGAAGAGGCTCGCGCCAAGGGCTACATCGGCCCCAAGCCGATGGGCAAGGACTACCCGCTCGACATCAGGCTCTACCGCGGCCACGGCGCGTACATCTGCGGCGAAGAGACGGCGCTCCTGGAGTCGCTCGAAGGCAAGCGCGCTCAGCCGCGTTCTCGTCCCCCCTTCCCCGCCGTGAAAGGCGCCTGGGGCCGGCCAACACTGCTCAACAACGTGGAGACGCTTGCCACGGTACCGGCGATCATCAACATGGGCGGCGCCGCTTACGCGAAGCTGGGCACCGACAAATCGCCCGGAACGCGCCTCCTCACGGTGAGCGGAAACGTGCGCAAGCCGGGGGTCTACGAGGTCGAGTTCGGCAAGACCTTTCGCCACGTGATCATGGATCTGGCAGGGGGGCCGCCCGAAGGCCGCAAGGTCAAGGTCTTCTGGCCCGGAGGGTCCTCAGCGCCGGTGCTGCCCGAGTCGATGCTGGACGTCACTACCGACGCGGAGGCGCTGGCCGCGGCGCGATCCATGGCCGGGTCCGGCGGTGTGATCGTGATGGACGACACGCATTGCGTCGTAAAGGCGGCGCACCGTCTCCTCCAGTTCTATGCGTACGAGTCTTGCGGCAAATGCACACCATGCCGGATCGGCCAGGACTGGGCGGTCCGGACCTATGAGCGCATCCTCGCCAACGAGGGCTCGCAGATCGAGCTCGACACGCTGCAGCGCGTTTCCGACGGGCTGCAGAACGGCCGCTGCCTGTGCGGCCTCGGTGATTCGGGCGGCTGGGTCATCGACTCGACGCTCCGTCATTTCCGCGAGGAATATGAGGACCACGCGCTCAGGCACGAGTGCAACGTCGGGAAGGTAATGGCGAATGCCTGATATCAATCTGACCATCGACGGCAAGCCGGTGACGGTGCCGGCGGGCACGCTGATCGTCGAGGCCGCCAAGACCGTCGGTATCGAGATCCCTGTCTTCTGCTACCACCACAAGCTCGATCCAGTCGGCGCCTGCCGCCTGTGCCTGGTCGATTTCTCGCCCGGACCGCCGCGCCCGCAGACCGCCTGCACCACGCCGGTCGCCGAAGGCATGGTCGTTCGAACGCAAAGCGCGATGGCCGTCCAGGCGCGCGCGGACATCCTCGAGTTCGAGCTGGCGAACCACCCGCTCGATTGCCCCGTCTGCGACAAGGGCGGCGAATGCCCGCTGCAGGACTTCACGTTCCGCCATGGCTATCCAACGAGTCGCATCGACGGCCCGCGCCTTCACTTCAAGAAGCCGATTCCGCTCTCCGAAAAGATCGCGCTCGACCGCGAGCGCTGCGTGCTGTGTTACCGCTGCACTCGGTACTACGACGAGATCGCCTGGGAGCAGGAGCTGACGACAGATCAGCGCGGCGTGCGGTCATTCATCACGAGCCAGTTCGACCAGCCGCTCCAGTCGATCTTCAGCGGCAACATCATCGACCTCTGCCCCGTCGGCGCCCTTACGTCGCGGGTGTGGCGCTTCGAGTCGCGCCCGTGGGACATGACGCACAGCGAGACGATCTGCTCGAGGTGCTCGGTGGGCTGCAACGTGACGCAGTGGCAGCGACGCGGCCAGCTGGTCCGCGTCACGTCACGCGAGAACGACGATATCGACGAGGGTTGGATCTGCGACCGAGGTCGCTTCGAGTACACCGACGTCAACGATCCCGCACGCGTGCGCGCGCCCCTGATCGCCGGTCGCAAGTCGACCTGGGCGGACGCCGTCAACGCGATCGCCGCCGGCATCCAGCGCAAGGGCGCGAAGCTCGGCATCTCGCTGCCGCAAGACATCACAAACGAAGAGGCGTATCTGTTCCGGCGCTTGCTCGACGGCCCGCTGAAGGGGGCGAAGGTGAAGATGCACGGACGCACCGCGATCCCGGCGCCGGCCGGTGAAACGATGCGCATCAAAGAGATAGATGACGCGCGCGTGATCGTCGTCGTCGCCTCAGATATCGAGAACGACGTCCCAATCATCGATCTCCGCGTGAAAAAGGCCGTGAGCAAGCGCGGCGCCAGGCTCATCGTCGTCAATCCCGAAAGCGTCGACCTGGACCGGCATCCCGAAACGGTGCACATCAGGCACGCCAAGGGCGCGGCGGCCGCCGAGGTCCGGAAGCTGGCGTCCCACGATCTGCTCAAGAACGCAGGCGGACCCGTGGCGATCCTGTTTGGCGACGGGCACGGCAGCGAGGACATGAGCGAGCTGGCCTCCGCATGCGGCGCCCTGGCCGCGCAGGTCGGCGGCAAGGAGATGCCTCTTTATCGAGCGACCAACGAGCGCGGCGCGCTTGCCGCCGGCGTTGCGGGTTGGGACAGCCTGGACGGGGTGCAGGCCATCCTCAGCTGGGGGCCGCCGCCTGCCGCCGGCCTTCCGCGCTCCGCGAAGTTCATCGCCGCGTGGGATCACCTGCCACGCACCGCTTACGAAACCGCGGTCGTGCTGCCCGCGACCACATTCGCCGAACGCCAGGGCAGCTACACGAACGTCGAAGGCACGGTCCAGTTCCTCAGGCCTCCCATCGCCATACAGCCGCCGCTCAAAGAAGGCTGGGAAGTGCTCTGCGAGCTCGGCGCCGCGCTGGGCCTCACGCTCGACTACCCCGGCATCTTCCCAATCCAGCGCGAGCTTGCCGGCAAGGTGCCCGCGCTCGCGAAAGTAGCCCAGCCGCCGTCTCCCGAGCCCGAGCCGCCGCTGGTGCTGGTCGGACCTGCTCACCCGTGAACGACCTCTACAACAACCCGATCGGACACTGGGTCGTGGTCACCATCGCGATGACCCTGCTGCTCGTTGTCGTTCTCACGGCGACCGCCTACACGGTGTGGTTCGAGCGGGTGGCGCTCGGCCGCATCCAGCGGCGCCCGGGACCAAACCGCGTCGGACCCTTCGGCTTGATGCAGCTCGCGGCGGACGGCATCAAGCTCGCTTTCAAGGAGAGCTTCGTCCCGGCCAAGACGGACAAGATCATCTACGTCATTGCGCCGGCGATCGGCGTCGCGGCGGCCTTCCTCGCCTGGTCGGTGATCCCGATCGGCCTTTGGTACAACGTCCAGTACTGGATCGCGGACGTCAACGTCGGGATCCTGGTGATCTTCGCCGTCAGCTCGCTGAACGTTTACGCCATCGTCCTCGGCGGGTACGCGTCGAACAACAAGTACTCGCTGCTGGGCGGCCTCCGGTCGGCAGCGCAGCTGATCAGCTACGAAATGGCGCTTGGGCTCGCCCTTGTGCCGACGTTCATGATCGCGGGCTCGCTCCGGCTCCGCGACATCGTCGAGTACACGGTCCATTGGGGCCCATACACGGGGCCGATTCCGTTGATCATCCTGACCCCGATCGGCTTCCTGATCTACCTCATCTCGGCCACGGCGGAGACCAACCGCACGCCCTTCGACCTGCCGGAAGCCGAGCAGGAGCTGATCGGGGGGTTCCTGACCGAGTACTCGGGCCTGAAGTTCACGATGTACTACCTCGCCGAGTACCTGAACGTGATCACGGTTGCGGCCCTCGCGACCCTGCTGTTTTTCGGAGGGTGGTACCTGTGGGTGGTACCACCCGTCTTCGCCTTTTTCATCAAAGTTGTGCTCGTCGTGTTCCTCTACATCTGGCTGCGCGGCACCTACCCACGCCTCCGCTACGACACTCTCATGCGCCTGGGCTGGAAAGTGCTGCTGCCGCTGGCGCTGGCCAACGTCGTCGTGACTGCGATCGTGCTGGTCGCGGTGCAGGGATAGGGCATGGCTGACGAAGAGAAAGACCAGAAACCCAAGCCACAGAGCGTGGCGAGCGACATCGCCGCGTTGATGAGCGGGCTCAAGACGACCCTGGCCGAGACTTTCCGGCCGGTCGTCACGACCATGTACCCGGAGGAGAAGACCCCGCGGTCAGAGCGCTACCGCGGACGCCACTACCTCAGGCGCTACGACAACGGCCTCGAGCGGTGCATCGGATGCGAGCTGTGCGCGGCGGCATGCCCGGTCGGATGCATCCTGGTCATCGCCGCTGAGAACACGGACGAGAATCGCGTCTCGCCCGGGGAGCGGTACGCCAAGACCTACGAGATCAACATGCTGCGCTGCATCTTCTGCGGCTACTGCGAGGAGGCCTGTCCCGTGCAGGCGATCGTGCTGGGCCCCGAGTACGAGCTGTCCGACACCAGCCGCGAGAAGTTCATCTACACCAAGGAGAAGCTGCTGGAGCCGCTGCCTCCCGACGTGCAGGCCCGCCTAGGGGGGGCGTCGGCAGGCGGGCCTGGCCCGACTGGCGACACTCTGGGGCATGCTCCCACCCAGATGGACGCTCAGGAAAAGAAGTAGTTGGCAATCGCCGTCTTCTTCGTCGCCGCCGCGATGGCTGTGCTTGGCGGCATCGGCGTCGTTGCGTTCCATCAGCCGATCAGGTCGGTCTTGAGCCTCGTCCTCGTGATGCTCGCGCTATCGGTCCTCTTCCTTCTCCTCAGCGCGCAGTTCGTCTTCGCGGTCCAGATCATCGTCTACGCCGGCGCGGTGATGGTCCTGTTCCTATTCGTGATCGCTTTGCTGGGGCCGGCCCGCGAGCTGGGCCGCGGCCGCCTTCGTTTTCAGACATGGCTTTCGGCGCTGTTCGTGCTTGTTCTGCTGGGCCTGATGTGGGCGTTGCTCCAGGGTATCCAGTACCGCCAGCCCGAAAAGGCGGACCCGTCCTGGTTCGGCACGGTGCAGTCGATCGCGGTCGGTCTCTTCACGACCTTCCTCTATCCATTCGAGCTGACCTCGATCCTTCTGTTGGTCGCGGCGATCGGCGCGATCTACCTCAGCCGCAGGCGCGTCGACGACCTGTGAGCACTCTGGACATCGGCGGGTCGCACCTCGACACGTCCTGGTTCCTCTTGCTGAGCGCCATCCTCTTTACGCTCGGCACCGTAGGGGTCCTCATCCGCCGCAACCCGCTGGTGATCCTGATCTCGATCGAGCTCATGCTCAACGCCGCCAACCTCGCGCTGGTCACTTTCTCGCGCCAGCTGCAGAACATCGACGGCCAGCTGTTTGCGCTCATGTCGATGACCGTCGCTGCTGCTGAAGCGGTCGTTGGGCTGGCGATTTTGGTCGACATCTTCCGAACGCGCGACGCCGAGGACGTCGACGACCTCAGCGAGCTGAGGGGATGAGCAACCAGACGCTGGCGCTGCTGATCCTCGTCTTTCCAGCCGCGGGTGCTCTGCTCCTTGCCGGCCGCGGTTGGCGCCTGCCTCGCATCTTCACCGTGCTAGTCGGTCCTGGTGTTGTTTGGGCTTCGTTCGTATGCGTCCTCGCCCTGTTCGCGGGCAAGGCATCAGGCGACTTCACCTACTGGACCTGGATCAAGAGCGGCAGCTTCGACGTGCCCTTCAACATCCTGATCGACAACCTGTCGATCTTCATGTGCCTCGTCATCACCGGGGTCGGCGGGCTCATCGTCAGCTACTCCGTCGGCTACATGGAGCACGAGGACGACCCCAGCTACGCCCGCTTCTTCTGCTACATGGACGTCTTCATCTTCTCGATGCTGCTGCTGGTCCTGGCCGGGAACTTCGTCTTCTTGATCACCGGCTGGGCGCTGGTGGGCCTCAGCTCGTATCTGCTGATCGGGTTTTGGTACCAGCGCCACTCCGCGGTGGTCGCGGCGCGCAAGGCGTTCGTGATGAACGTGATCGGCGACGTCGGCATGATCCTTGGCAGCTTCGTCTTATTCGTGACCTACCACTCCGCAACATTTGCGGGCGTCTTCCAAGGGGTGCAAGGCCGCATCTATTGCACTCGGCTCGCCTGTCCCCCGATTGGCGACACGCCAACCCTTGAGCTTGCGGCCTTTCTCTTGCTCGTAGGCGCAATCGCAAAGTCGGCGCAGCTGCCGCTCCACACCTGGCTGCCCGACGCAATGGAAGGCCCCACGCCCGTCAGCGCCCTCATCCACGCCGCGACCATGGTCACGGCGGGCGTGTACCTCGTCGGCCGCATGCACCCCATCTACGACGTTGCCGTTTACGCGCACGGCGCTGTGGCCATCGTCGGAGCGGTCACCGCCCTTTTCGCGGCGACCATCGCCATCGTCCAGACCGACATCAAGCGGGTGCTGGCCTACTCGACCATGAGCCAGATCGGATACATGTTCCTCGCGGTCGGCATCGGCGCCTACTCCGCCGGCTTCTTCCACCTCCTCTCCCACGCCTTCTTCAAGGCGCTGCTCTTCCTCGCCGCCGGCAACATCATCCACGCGATGCACGACGAGCAGGACATGCGCAAGTACGGCGGATTGTGGAATCAGATGCGCCCGACCTCGATCGCATTTCTCGTCGGGTCGCTGTCGCTCGTCGGCTTGATTCCATTCGTCGGGTTCTTCTCCAAGGAGCAGATTCTCGGCCTCGCCTTCGCAAGAGGTGACCTGCTATCTGGCAGCGTGTGGGTCATCGGCGCCCTGACCGCGCTGCTGACCGGTTTCTACACGGGCCGCATGTGGTGGCTCGCGTTCTGGGGCAAGCCCTCGCCGCAGCGCCCGGTCGAGCACCCGCATGAGGCTCCGCCGGTCATGCTGGTCCCGGTCGCGATCCTTGCGGTGCTCGCCGCCGTCGGCGGATTGTTCGAGACCCGCGCCCTCGGCTTCGGTACTTCGGCGGTAACGGACTTCCTCACCTCGGTGGTCGGTCCGCAGCGCTGGGAGGAAAGCCTGCCAGTGGTGGCGATCGGCCTTGTGACGATGATCCTGGCCACCGCCCTGTTCTACGGCGCAATGCGCATCCGCCCGTGGAGCTCGCGGGTGCCCTGGGCTCAGCGCCTGCTCGAGCGCAAGTACTACTTCGACGACATCTACGACGGCGTTTTCGTGCGGCCCCTGGACAGGGTCGCGGCCTTTCTGCAGCGGGACATCGAACAGCCGGTGATCGACGCCGCCGTGGTCGACACGGGCTACCTGGCGCGATGGAGCGCCGCCGAACTCAGCCTCACCCAGAGCGGCTATTTCCGTAACTACGTGCTCGTGTTCGTGGTCGGCGTTGTGGCGATCGCGGGCGTGCTGCTGCTGGTGAGGGCCCTGACATGACGCTGACCGCGATCTGGATCATGCCTCTCATCGGCGGCGCGCTGGTCGCGTTCCTGCCTCCGCGCCTGGCCAAATGGTTCGGCGTACTCGTGGCGCTCGTAACACTCCTCATCGCTGCTTTCGTGGCGTTCAGCTTCGCTCCTGGTTATCACGGCTTCCAGTTCACCGAGCGGGTGGCGTGGATCCCGCAGCTCAGCATCTTCTACCGCCTCGGGGTCGACGGCATCAGCCTGTGGCTCGTCGTCTTGAATGCGTTCCTCACGGCGATCGCGATCATCGCGACGCCGGTCAGCCCCCGGACGGGTGGATTCGTGGGCCTGATGCTCGCGATGTCGGCTGGTCTGGCGGGCGTCTTCATGGCGACCGACCTCGTCCTTTTCTATGTGTTCTGGGAGGCGATGCTGATCCCGGCCTACTTCCTGCTGTGGCTGTTCGGCGAGGGCTCGCGGCCTGGATGGGCGGCGCTGAAGTTCGTCCTCTACACCCTTGCGGGATCGCTTCTGATGCTTGTCGGAGTGATCGGCGAGTACATCGTCACGGGCAGGCAGACCTTCGACCTGTCGAAGCTCGCGACGCTGGCGCCCTCGCCCTCGATGCAGTTCGGCCTTTTCTTCGTCTTCGGGCTCGCCTTCGCCATCAAGACGCCGCTGTTCCCCTTCCACAGCTGGCTGCCGGACGCGTACAACGCGGCGCCCATCCCGATGCTCATCACCTTTGCCGGGGTGATGGGCAAAGCCGGCGCCTACGGCTTCCTGCGCATCGCCGTTCCGTTGTTCCCGCAGCCGGTCGACTGGTGGGACTGGCGCTGGGTCATTCCCGTGCTTGCGGTGGCCGCGATCATCTGGGGCGCGTTGATGGCGCTCGTCCAGAGCGACATGAAGATGCTGGTCTCGTATTCGAGCGTAAGCCACATGGGCTTCATCGTCCTGGGAATCTTCTCGTTCAACATCCAGGGCCAGCAGGGCGCCGTGCTTCAGATGGTGAATCACGGGATCATCATCGCGGCGCTCTTCCTGATCGTCGGATGGATCGCCGACCGCACGGGCATTCGCGACCGCTCGGCCATGGCCGGCCTGGCGCTGCGCATGCCGGTGATGGCGGGTGTTTTCGCCGTGGTCACCTTTGCCGCGCTGGGCCTACCCGGGCTGAACAGCTTCGTGGGTGAGTTCATGACGCTGCTCGGCGCCTGGGAGCGGGCGCCCCTGCTGGCCGTGTTCGGAGCGATCGGCCTCGTCCTGGCGCCCATCTACATGCTCCGGCTGTTCCAGGGAGTAACCCAGGGCGTGCCGGCGGGACCGGTGCCGCGGTCGGACATCCAGGCCGCCCAGGTGCTTGTCCTGGCGCCGCTGGTGCTGGTCATGTTCGCGATCGGCTGGTACCCGAACGCGCTGACACAGCTGATGACGTCGCTCGGCCAGACAGGGCTGTATAAGTGATCCCGCCAGGAACAGATCTCAGCTACTCCTGGGCGCAAGCGTTTGCCGATCTCGGTCAGATCGCGCCGATCGCGACCCTGACGGGCTTCATGCTGTTCGCGCTGGTCCTCGACCTGGTGCTCCCGAAGAAGCGTCGCGACGGTGCGGTCGCCATCGCGGCCGTCGTGGGCTTTGCGTACGCGTTGGGCGTGGCGGTCTTCCGCTGGCTGTTCGCATCAGGTGGCTCCGCCTACCACGGGTTCGCCACGGGCGACAACTTCGCGCTGTTCTTCGAGATGCTTTTCGCGAGCCTCGGCATCCTCACCGTCGCCCTGTCCCACTCCTACCTCAAGAAGCGCGGGCTTCTGGAGTCCGAGTTCCACATCCTGATCATGGCCGCGGTCATCGGCATGATGGTCCTCGCATCAGCCACGTCGCTAGTCACCGTCTTTTTGGGCCTCGAGCTGCTCTCAATCGCGCTCTACATCCTGTGCGGATACGCGCGCTCCGACTTTCGCTCCCAGGAGGCGGCCGCGAAGTACCTCCTGGTGGGCGGGTTCGCGAGCGCCTTCGTCCTTTATGGAATGGCTCTCGTCTACGGCGCCGCGGGCACGACCGTGATCCCGGACATCGCCCAGCGCCTGACGACATCGGGTGGGTCCAACCCGCTGCTCCTTCTCGGCATCCTGCTGATGGGCGTCGGGTTCGCGTTCAAGGTCTCGGCCGCGCCGTTCCATATGTGGACGCCGGACGTCTATCAGGGCGCGCCGCTGCCGGTCACGGCGTTCATGTCCGTCGGGACCAAGGCCGCGGCCTTCGCGATGATCGTTCGCGTTTTCGAGGGCGGTCTGCCCCACCTCGCGCCGGAGTGGCAAACGCTGCTGGCTTTCGTCGCCGCCACGAGCATGGTGGTCGGCAACCTCATGGCCATCGTCCAGACCAGCCTGAAACGGCTGCTCGCATACTCCGGCATCGCGCAGGCCGGTTACATCCTGATCGGAGTCATCGCCGGCGGGCGGGACGGGCTCGAGGCGGTCCTCTACTACCTCTTCGTCTACATGTTCATGAACTTCGGCGCATTCGCGGTGCTCACGCTGCTCTCGGGTCCTGAGGGCGACCGCGACAGCTTCGCCGACCTCGAAGGCCTGGCCCGGCGCAACTGGCTCCTTGCCCTCGGAATGACCGTCTTCATGCTGTCGCTGGCCGGCTTCCCGCCCTCGGTCGGGTTCTTCGGCAAGCTGTTCCTGTTCACCGCCGGAGTCGGCGCCGGGTACACGTGGCTTGTGGTCCTGGCGGTCCTGATGAGCGTGGTGTCCGTCTTCTATTACGTGCGGGTCTTGATCCCGATCTGGGCGCCGTCGCCGCGGGTCGACGGCGTGCCCGCCTCGTTCAGCAGCCGCTTCGCGATCGCCCTCAGCGGCATCGCGTCGCTGGCGTTGGGCCTGTACCCGACGACCCTCTTGCTCGCGGGCCAGCTGGGCGCGACGCCGATCAACGGACCCTAGGGCCGCAGTTTCTCGAGCGCCGCCCGCAGCCGGCGCTCGCGGGTCTCCGGCTTTTTCGCTTCCTCGAGGCTTCGCGCCATCTCCTTCTTGTTGGTGAAGGAGAGGCGGTCCCAAGCCGCCGCGGCCTTTCGGTCACGCGCGAGCAGCTTCGCAAGGTCGGCCGGCGCTTCGACGGTGCGTGGCGCAGTGTCGAGCTCCAGCGCGACGGTGATCGTGTCGCCGCGTTTCACGCCGGCCTTCTGCTGGATGGCCTTCAGGACACCCAGGCAGTAGGTGCCGTCGCCCAGCGGCATCAGCGAGCCGCGGTAGGACTGGCCGGCGATGACGGCCTGGATCTTCGGCCGTCCCTTGAGCCCCAGCTCCTCGTTCACGTTGCGGGGTACCTCGACGAACGTCCCCGTCCCGGTCGGGTCGGGCTGGAGGACAGCCTTGAATGTCGCCACCGACCGAGATTCTAAGCCGGGATCAGCGACCCCTTGGCGAACGGTCGCGGGAAGGGCGCTGGCTCGTAAGCCGCGAACGAAGGGGCCACGGCAAATCCGAAGAACTGGTTGGCGGACGCGCCCTGGGCCTGCGCGGCGGAGTTCAACGCGGCAGGCTGCAACGCGGGGTCATCCCAGCGGCCGGTGTCGATCCGCTGGAGCAGCACCTGCAGCGCCGCGATCGTCTCCGCAGCCGAAAACGTGCAGTGGCCCGCTCGGTGCACGAAGACCTGGCGGAGCATCTCGGCTTTGTCCGCGGCGGCGACGACCTGCGCGTACGCGCTCTCGTTCGGCGGGATGACCAGGCCGTCGCCGGTCGTGTGCAGGGTGAGCGTCGGCACGCCAAGGCTGCCGTCGAAGCTGACGAAGCGGTCGAGGTATGCGGCGGCCTTGCGGTCGGCCGTGATTGTTGGGCCCGCGTTCAGAGTGCGGATGTCCTTCTGGAGATCGAGCCCCGCCTGCGCGTAGAGCGCCTGCACTTCCGCCCGATCCGTCGAGCCCGCGACCAGCGCGCCGTAGTCGACTCCTTTGTTCCAGGATGGGTTGCCGCCCGCCCGCCTCTCCAGCTCGTTGCGGTAACGAAACGCGAAGTTGAAATCGACGCGCGATTCCCACTCGATCTGCGCCTGCACCCTCGCCGCGTAGTCGGTGCCCGCCGGCTCGGGCAGCCTCGGGTCGAACCAGCCGGGGAGGTCGGTGAGCGCGGCCACCAGCGCAAGCCTCGCCTTGCCCTGCGGGGTGCCCGCCGCGGTGGTCAGGACCTGGCTCGCTAGTTGCCAGTTCGCGACGGGGTCGGCGATGTGGACGAGCTGCAGGGCCGAGCCCGGCGCGAGCAGCGCCTTGAAGGCGTACGCGGCGTCGAGCTCCGCGTTCCAGGTCGCGATCCCACCCGCGAGCACACCGCACAGCGGCATCGCTCCGGCGAATCGATCGGGGTGCAGCTGGACGAGGCCGGCGGTGATGATCCCGCCGAGCGATGCGCCCCACGCGATCACGCGTTTCGGCTTTCCGATACGTTTCGCAAAGAAGTCGAGCAGCGCCATCTGGTCCTGGAACGCGTCCTCGAGGGCCCAACCCGTCGAGCTGTACGACGAGCCCGCGATCGCGTAGTGATGGCCGAGCAGCCAGGTTCGGGCTTCGCCTGACGGCACCGCCTGGGCTCCGTTCGCACTTCCCGGGGCGACGTAACCGTGACTGTAGAGGAAGAGCGTCTGGTTCCATCCGGATGGGACGGCGATGTCGTAGGCGGCCGCGCCGATCTTGCCGCTCATGTCGGTTGGGGTCGGGCGTTGGCCCGGCGGACTCGCCGTGGATTGCGAGCAGGCGCTGGCGATCGTGAGGACCATCACCAGGGCCAGGGTCCGCGGCCGTCCTGTTGTCAGATGTTGGACCTCGACTGGCCGCCGTCGACGTTGATGCAGGCGCCGGTCAGCAGGCTCGCCTGCGTCGAGCAAACGAACGCCACTGCACTCGCGACCTCCTCCACGTTTCCGAAGCGGCCCATCGGCATCTCGTGGCGGACGAAGTCGGCGATGCCCTGGGGGTCGGCCTGCTGCCGGCGGTACCAGCCGCCGCCCTCCCACAGGATCGAGCCCGGCGCCACCGCGTTGACCGTAACCCCTTGCCTGGCCACCTCCCGCGCGAGTGACTTGACCATGCTGATCTCGGCCGCTTTGGCCGCGTTGTAGGCGGGCGCGCCGCCGGCCTCGCGTCCCCAGACCGAGGTGATCACGACGACGCGGCCCCAACCGCGGTCGAGCATCGCCGGCAGGACAAGCTTGGTCATGCGCGCGCTGACCACAACGTTGCCGTCGAAGGCCGCCTCGAATTCTTTGGGCCCTGTGTCACTCCACGAGCTGCCTGCGCGCGCGCCGAAGTTGTTGATGAGGATGTCGATGGGGCCGACGTTTCTCTGTGTTTGCTCCACTGACGTTTTGCAGCCTTCGTCTGTCGTCACGTCCGCGGCCACGCCGAATCCGTTGATGTCATGTGCGACTCGTTTGACGTCGGCCTCGGTCCGGGCTACGACGGAAACACGCACGCCCTCCCGCGCCAGAGCCTGCGCGATGCCGAGACCGATGCCTTTCGTCGCGCCTGTGACGAGCGCGACCTTGCCACCGATGCCGAAGTCCATGCTTCGCGCATCCTAATCAGGTGCTGCCACCGGCTGCGATCCACGAAGGACCGCCCGTCACCCCTCGTCCATCGGCCACGGTGCTGCTGGTTCGAGGTGATGATCCGTGGGAGCTGCTGATGGTGCAGCGTCCAGGTGGCGCCGAGTTTGCGCCGGGGGCCTACGTCTTTCCGGGCGGGACGGTGCACGAGGACGACCGGATGTTTCCTGATGAAATCCGCGCCGCCGCCGTGCGTGAGCTGTTCGAGGAGGCGGGCATCCTGCTCGCGCACGGCGCCGGCGAGCACGAGTGCGCCAAGGTACGAGAACTGACCGCGGCGGGTGTTGTATTCGGCGATGCGCTCAACAACGTCGGCCTGACTCCGTCCTTCGACGACCTGGTCATGTTCGCGCGGTGGGTCACGCCGGCGCAGCTACGCCGCCGCTTCGACGCGCGGTTCTACCTCGCGCGGATGCCGGTAGGTCAGAGGGTCAGGCCGCAGCCAGGCGAGGTGACGGACTGGCTCTGGATCTCGCCTTCACGAGCGCTGTCGAGCCCGGAGATCACCCTGGTGTACGCGACGCGCATGGTCCTCGAGTCGGTGGCGGACGCGCCGGACGTGTCCACGCTGTTCGCGCGTGCTCGAGACCTGAAAGAGATTCCGACCGTCGAACCGCGCATCGTCCGGACCGCGAGCGGCTGGGAGATCGTGCGCGAGTAGTGCCTGTGTGACCAGCAGAACTACCGAGTCGGGCGTGGAAAGGACGTCCGCGCTCTTAACTTCGACGACTGAGGCAAAAGGGGCGTATCCGGGCGGTTCGAAAGGCCCCTTCTACCGCCAGAGGTGGCGCCACTGGTCGTAGTGGATTACTTCCACCCCTCCCTGGATCAGTGTGTCCAGGCCCGCCGGGTCGCGATACGCCTCCCGGTAGTAGACGCGCTTCACGTTGGCGTTGATGGCCATCTTGGCGCACATCACACAGGGTGATGCGCTCACGAACATGACCTTGCCCGGGAGCTGCGCGCCGGCCTTGATCAGAGCGTTTTGCTCGCTGTGCAGGCATCCGCAGGCTCCGGGCGTCGTCGAGTCGCACCGATTCGGCAGGCCGCGGGCGTTGCCGTTGTAGCCGATGCCGAGCACCTGGGTCAGGTCCGGTGTAGTGATGACCGTCCCGACCTGCAGCCGGGCGCAGGTCGAACGCTTGCTCAGCTCCTCGGCCATGCGCATGTAGACCTCTTCCAGAGGGATTCGGTCGGGCGCCTGCTCGGCTTCGGGAAAGGGTTGAATTTCGGCCACTTCAGTCACGTTAACACCCTTGTCTATACCCCGGATCGGGACTAGAATGCGCAAGATGTCGGTGCTAGAACTGTTGTTCGCGCTGCTCCTGGTATGCCTCCTGGCCGCGATGGCCGGAGTCGGAGCGCTGGTCTGGAACCTGGTGCGGAGGGCCGACGGGCAGGCCAGGGACGTCGCGGAGCTCAAGAGCAGGTTCGACGCCGGCGGCCGGACCCAGGAGATTCAGGCCGCCGAGCTGCGCGAGCGCCTCACTCACTCCCAGACGGTCATGGAGGGCCTTCGCTCCGCGATCGCCGCGCGCCAGCCGGTAGACGAAGAAGCCAGGACGAGCCTGAAACACATCGAAAACATCATTGCGGGGAGCTCGAGCCGCGGAGCGGCGGGCGAGCACATCCTCGAGGAGGCGTTACGCCACCTGCCGCCGGAGATGCTGCAGCGCAACGTCTGGGTCGGTGGCAAGGTCGTCGAGCTGGCGCTGCGCCTGCCTGGCGGGAAGCTGCTGCCCATGGACTCCAAGTGGGTCTCCAGCGTCGCGCTCGAGCAGCTGGCCGAACCCGGCCTCGACGCCAATCGCCGCGCTCAGCTGACCGGACAAGTCGAGCGGGAGGTGGAGCGACGAGTCCGTGAGGTCAGCCAGTACATCGACCCCTCGACGACCTCGCCGTTCGCGCTCGCGGTCATCCCGGACGCCGCATACGACGTATGCAGGAGCGCCATCGTCAACGCGCATTCGAGGCACGTCATGGTCGTCGGCTATGGGATGGCTCTTCCCTACCTCCTGACGCTGTACCAGCTCCACCTGCAGTTCGCACGCACCGTGGACATGGAGAAGCTGCAGTCGGCGCTCATCGACATCGAGCGCCAGGTCGACGTCATGGAGGGAATCCTGGACAACCGGGTCCAGCGCTCCCTCACCGTGCTGCAGAACGCCTACACGGAGGGCAAGCAGGCCTCGGCCAGGATCCGGGCCTCAGCCCGATCGGCCCAGATCAGTGAAGTGCCTGGGGACAAGGCTTTCTCCTCCCCATCCCATGGGGAGGGGGCGCGCAGCGCCGGAGGGGCTGCTGGGGACAACGTATCCACAGATTCCCCCGGTGCGGCCGGCGACCTTTCCACAGAAACCCTCCACCTCGCCCTACTCGACTCGGCCCAGTAGGCCGGCAATGCCCCGTTTCCCCCAGGCAATACCCACCCTGTGCCCAACTCGTCCCAAGGGATATCCACAGGTAATCCACCAACATGTTGGGGTTGAGTGGCGGTTCGGGCCAAATATCTTGTGTTCAGGGCTTGACAAGCCCCAAAGGCGGTCGTATATTTTGGGGCGTTACATCGAGGCCCTGGGGCATAAGTGGCGGGCATGCTCTGGGGCCTCTTGCATCCCCAAAACAATCAAGCCGAACAACCCAGCAAACGTCCTAGCAAAGCGATTCGAAAACACCCTCGCCGGGGATGATTTAAGGAGGCGTTCCTAACCAAGATGGCCAAGAATCTCGCCGACCTCACAGGAGCCCGCGCCAAGAACGGCAACGGAAACGGGCATCACAAAGCCAAGGGGCTGCGCTTTGGTCGTTTCTTCACGCCTCCAGGCAGCCACGCCTACGACCTCGTGGAGTGGGAGCGCCGAACCGCCGCCATCACCGGTGAGAAGGGCCAGGTCATCTTCGAGCAGAAGGACGTCGAGGTCCCCCGCTCGTGGTCGCAGCTGGCCATCAACGTGGTCGCCCAGAAGTACTTCCGCGGCAGCCCGGGCAGCCCCGAGCGCGAGACCAGCGTCCGGCAGATCATCGACCGCGTCGTCGACACGATCGCGAGCTGGGGCCGCGAGGGCGGCTACTTCGCGACTGAGGAAGACGCCCAGAACTGGGCCGAGGAGCTGCGCTTCCTGCTGGTCACGCAGCAGGCGTCGTTCAACAGCCCGGTCTGGTTCAACATCGGCATCCCCGGGCGCTCACAGCAGGCCTCGGCGTGCTTCATCAACTCGGTCCGCGACTCGATGGAGTCAATCCTCGACCTGGCCAAGACCGAAGGCATGCTCTTCAAGTTCGGCAGCGGCACCGGCACCAACCTGTCGGTCCTACGCTCGTCCAAAGAGCAGCTGTCGGGCGGCGGCACCGCGTCAGGCCCCGTCTCCTTCATGAAGGGGTACGACTCGTTCGCCGGCTCGATCAAGTCCGGCGGCACGACCCGCCGCGCGGCGAAGATGGTCATCCTCAACGCCGATCACCCCGACGTCTTCGACTTCATCCGGTCCAAGGCCGAGGAAGAGAAGAAGGCGTGGGCGCTGATCGAGGCGGGCTACAACGCAGGCTTCAACGTGCCCGGCGGCGCCTATGACTCGGTGCAGTTCCAGAACGCCAACCACTCTGTGCGCGTCACCGATGACTTCATGCGCGCGGTGATCGACGACAAGGAATGGAAGACAAAGGCGGTTGTTGACGGCCGGACGATCGAGACCTACAAGGCTCGAGACATGTGGCGAGACATCGCGGACGCGGCGTGGATCTGTGGCGACCCTGGCCTCCAGTTCGACACCACGATCCAGGATTGGAACGTCGTCCCGAACACCGGCCGGATCAACGCCACCAACCCGTGCTCGGAGTTCGTGTTCCTCGACGACACCGCATGCAACCTGCTGTCCCTGAACCTCATGAAGTTCCAGACCGACCGGGGGACGTTCGATGTGGAGCGCTTCCGCCGCGCGGTTGATGTGTGCTTCACGGGACAGGAGATTCTCGTTTCCAACGCCTCCTACCCCACTCCGGCCATTGGCAAGAACTCGGATGCCCTCCGCCCGCTCGGTCTTGGGTACGCCAACATCGGCGCGCTCCTGATGTCGATGGGTCTCGCTTACGACTCCGACGAGGGCCGCCGCTTCGCGGGCGGAATCACCGCGATCATGACCGGCCGTGCCTTCGCTCAGTCAGCCCGGATGGCTCAGGTCAAGGGTCCGTTCAGCGAGTACGCCAAGAACCGCGAACCGATGTTGCGGGTGATGGAAAAGCACCGCGCCGCCGCCTACCAGCTCACCTCCTCGCCGGAATCGGCTGATGTGGTGCAGGCCGCGCGCGAAACGTGGGACGAGGCAGTCAAGCTCGGTCGGGCTCACGGCTACCGCAACGCCCAGGCCACGGTGCTCGCTCCGACCGGCACGATCGGCCTGATGATGGACTGCGACACGACCGGCATCGAGCCTGACCTGGCGCTGGTCAAGTACAAGAAGCTTGTCGGCGGCGGACTGCTGAAGATTGTCAACACCACTGTGCCGGCCGCGCTGCGCAAGCTGGGCTACGACGAGATCACGGTCAAAGAGATCGTCGAATACATCGATGAGAACGACACCATCGAGGGCGCACCGCACCTGCAGGACGAACACCTGAAGGTCTTCGATTGCGCGTTCAAGCCTGTCAAGGGCGCACGCTCGATCGCCCCGATGGGACACGTCCGGATGATGGCCGCGGTGCAGCCGTTCATCTCGGGCTCGATGTCCAAGACGGTCAACCTGCCCACCGATGCGACGGTCGAAGAGATCGAGCAGACCTACATGGAGTCCTGGAACCTGGGCCTCAAGTGCATCGCGATCTACCGCGATGGCTGCAAGCGCTCGCAGCCGCTGTCTACTTCGCTCGAAAAGGAAAAGAAGGCAGTTGCGGCGGCTCCCGATGTCGAGTACCGAGCGATGAGGCGGAAGCTGCCCGACGAGCGTAAGGCGGTCACCCACAAGTTCGACATCGCGGGCCACGAAGGCTACTTGACCGTCGGCCTCTATGAGGACGGGATGCCGGGCGAGCTGTTCGTGACGATGGCCAAGGAGGGTTCGACCATTTCGGGCCTCATGGACGCCTTCGCCACGCAGACGTCATACGCGCTGCAGTTCGGCGTGCCGCTTAAGTTCATGGTCGACAAGTTCAGCCACATGCGGTTCGAGCCGTCTGGGTTCACCAAGAACAGGGAGATCCCGATCGCCAAGTCGATCGTGGACTACATCTTCCGCTGGATGGCGAGTCACTTCCTGCCCGTCGAGGAGCAGGACGAGGCCGGTGTGATCCGACGCGAAGAATCGCCTGCCCCCATCGCCGATCCAAAGCCTGATACCACCGAGTTCAAGGTCGTCGCGTCGCCGAGCTCGGTCCAGAAGCTTGCGTTCGTCAACACCGGCGACGCACCCGCGTGCGCCGACTGCGGTGCGATCACGGTGCGCTCAGGCTCTTGCTACAAGTGCATGAACTGCGGGGCGACCACCGGCTGTAGCTAGACATCCCCTCCCCAGTAAAGCGCCGTCCTCACCAGGCGGCGCTTTTTTCATTCGCCGGATGTCCTGAATTCGGCCCGTCTGGCGCCAAACGCGTGTATCCGAGCTATTCGAACGTGACTTCGATCAGCGGGCTGTAGCGAACCATCCGGTCAACGTCGTCGCGCTTCCAGATCCGGGCAATGTGCGGCAAGATCTCGCGGCGCTCGGCCTCGTCCTCGATGACTCGAGCTGTGGCGGGCAGGTCGGCGCTCGTCCTTCCCTTCAAATGAAATGTGAAATGCGGATCTGCCTCGAGGTTGAGCAGCCACTTCCGCTTTCCCGGATACGGAGTGCCGCTGATGTAGATCCGTCCGCCGATGTTGTGGAACACGATCTCGAGCCGGCGCGGCCGCCCGGTACGGCGTCCCTTGGTCGTGATGTCGATCGTGTGTCCGCGCTCGAGCGCAGCGTCGATCGCCTCTTTGGTGGTAGACATCTTCGCCATCGACTATCGCCCAGGCAGGGCTTCTATTCCCGTCGAGCGGGCTTCAGCTGGTTTCACCGTGCGACCTGCCTCGACGTAGAGCGCCAGGCTCACCAGGAACCAGGCACCCTGCCAGAGGGCTTCCGCCAGCGGGCTCGGTGCCCGAGGATTCGGTGCTGCCGCGGGAATTGTGACGATCGGAATCGCTGCAATGACTGAGCCGATCATGAGCAGGAAGTAGGCGGTCCAAATCGCCGGGGCAAGCCGGCGCCAGCTCGACCAACGGGCGGCCCGCCAGACCGCAACCGACGTGAGCACAGAACCGACGATTTCGCCTACGCCGATGACGGGCAGCAAAAGGACGGCGCTGATGCCGAAGACACCGAGGACCTGGGCAAGCAAAATGGCCGCGACCGCGATGATCCAGATTCCAATCGCCGCGCGACCGAACCATCCATCACCGCCCGCCCGGGAACGGAAAAGACCGATGAGCGTCACGAGATAGCCGACCTGGGCCATGAGGAAAGCAGCTTGATCGGCCTTGTAAAGGCCGCTGCCGTTGCCAGGCGGCCGCAAGCCATATTGGTACTCGACGACCAAGGCGATCACCCAAAGGCCCGCAGCAGTCATACCGGCGAGTGCTGTGGCTCGAAGCGTTCGACGCGCGTTCATCCGTCACTCTCGATTGCCGCTCGGATGGTGGACAGCGATTGGCGTTGCCGGCCATCGGTATTGAAGTTCTGCGGTGAGAGCCACGCTTCGAACGCCGCCCGACGCGCCGGCCATTCCGCATCCGTGATCGAGTACCAGGCCGTGTCCCGGTTGCGGCCCTTGACCACCATGTGCTGGCGGAACACACCCTCGAAGGTGAAGCCGAATCGCTCGGCGGCGCGACGCGACGCCGTGTTCTCGGCGTTGCACTTCCACTCGTACCGCCGGTTGCCGAGATCGAACGCATACCGCGACATGAGATAGATCGCCTCGGTCCCCTGCCGTGTTCGCTGCAGTGACGGGGAAAGCCAGATGTGCCCGATCTCGATCACGCCGTGCTCCGGAACGATCCTCATCAAGCTGGCGAGACCTCTGGCGGCATTCGCCTCGCGGTCGATGATCGTGAACGTCAGCGGATCGTCGATCGGCGCTCTCTGCTCGAGCCAGCCCACGAACTCGCGCTTGTCCGAGAACGGCCCGTACGGCAAGTAGTCCCAAGTCGAATCTGCTCCCGCGGTCGCGGCGAAGAGGTCCTCCCCATGCCGCGCGACGTCGAGCGGCTCGAGGAGCACGCTGTCGCCGTTGAGCGCCGTACGTTCAGGCCTTTTTGCGGGCCGCCAATCGAGCTCATGCATCGGGGTTCTTTATTCTCCCGGCAGTGGACCACACAGCACCCGCCATCCTCGAGCTCGGGCTCTTGCTCCTGCTCGCGGCGCTGGCCGGCATGGGGGCGCGTGCGATTGGTCTCCCGGCCGTGATCGGCTACCTCCTGGTCGGCGTCCTGGTGTCTCCTTTCACGCCCGGCTATGTCGCGAACCGGGAGCAGCTGTCGATCCTGGCCGATGTCGGCGTCGTGCTCCTGCTGTTCGAGGTCGGCATCGAGATCAACCCTCTTCGCCTGGCGCGCGAAGGCCGAAGGCTCCTGCTTCTCGCGCCGCTTCAGGTCGCCGTGACCTGGGTGCTCAGCGCCGCGGCATCTGTCGCACTCGGCATGTCAGTTGCCGGCGCGGCGATCATCGGCCTCTCGATCGCCATGTCGTCGAGCGTCGTCGTGGTCAACATCACGCGCAGCCGGCGCCGCACAACAGACCGCATCACCGACGAAGAGCTCCTGGGGTGGAGCGTGATCCAGGACCTGGTCGGAGTCAGCGCGGCCCTCGTTCTGGTCGTGGTGCTCGGCGTCGGCGGCCGATCCGGCCTCGTCGCGATCGGAGGCGTGATCGCCTTCGTCGCCCTGGCTGCCGTGGCGGCCTACCTTCTGCCCTGGTTGCTGCGCCGGCTCATGGGCGAGCACGACCTGTTTCTGCTTGTCTCTGTGGCAAGCGGCCTGCTCCTGGCCGGCGTCGGCTCGCTCTATTTCGGCATCCCGCTTGCTCTGGCCGCCTTCGTCGCGGGCCTGGCGATCACCGAAAGCCCTGTTGCCGCGGAGGCGCGGCAGCGCCTTCTCCCGTTCCGCGACCTGTTCGCCGTGATGTTCTTCGTCGCCCTTGGTACCGTCATCGACCCGACAACCCTGCCCCAGGCTCTGCCGTGGCTCCTGGCCTTCCTGGCCATGGTCATCGCCGGCAAGGTCCTGGTGATCTGGCTGATGGCCAGGTTCGGCAGGCTTGGCGCACGAACGCTCCAGCTGGCCGTGGGACTCGGACAGGTCGGTGAGTTCAGCTATGTACTCGGCGCGATCGCCCTCGGCGCGAGACTTATCACGCCGCAGGTGAGCTCGGGACTCGTCGGCGCGGTGGTAGTGAGCATCGCGGCCTCATCGATCCTCGTTCGGTTTGCGCATCGGCGTATACAGGTCGGAGGGGGTATTGAATGAAAGTTGCGATCATCGGCTCGGGGAATGTAGGTAAGGCGCTGGCGAAATCGGCGACCCAGGCGGGGCACAAGGTGACTCTCGCCTCGCGCTCGCCAGAGAAAGCTCGGGAGGCGGCGAAGTCGACGAACGCCGATGCGGCCGACTCCACCACGGATGCGGTCAAGGACGCGGAGCTCGTGGTCCTCGCCGTGCCGGCCGACAAGGTCGATGAGGTTGTCGGCGTGCTCGCTCCAGAGCTCGACGGCAAGGTGATCATCGACGTCACCAACCGTGTCGATATGAAAGACCCAGGCAAGACGCTTGACGGTTCGTCGATGTCTGAGCACATCCAGAAGAAGGCTCCTCAAGCACACGTGGTCAAGGCGTTCAATTACGCGTTTGCGTCGAAGATGGCGGACCCGAAGGTCGATGGCAAACGGCTCGACGGATTTGTCGCCGGCGACGATGAACAAGCCAAGCAGAAGACCCTTCAGTTCGTCGAGTCGATCGGCTTCCGGCCCATCGACGCAGGACCGCTTGCCATGGCGCGCGCTCTCGAAGGCATGGCGTCGCTCAACATCATCCTGCAGCTAAAAAACAGCTGGCCCTGGCAGAACGGCTGGAAGCTGGTCGGGCCTCCGGAAGAGGACTGAAGCCTTAGGCGACCTTATCGACGGCGGCGCCCCAACGTTCGTCGATGCGCCGCACCTTGTAGATGGCGAACGCGCCCGCCCACGCGACGACAAAGGCCGCCACGATGACGTATCCAGCGCTGCTGATGAAATCGAACCCGGCGATCGTGTCGAACACACCGCCCTGAAGCCTGAGGAGCCGGATCAGAATCTGGGCCAGCTCGACCAAACCGACGAACAGAGCGACGAACACTGAGAGCGACGTGACCGTGAGGTTGTAAAACACCTTCCGGATCGGGCTTGCGAAAGCCCATGAGTACGCCTTGGACATGAAAGCTCCGTCCGTTGTGTCCATGAGCGACATGCCGGCGGCGAAGATCAACGGCAGCGAGATCACCGCGGTGAAGGGCAGGCCCTGGGCGGCCGCGCCCGCGGAAATGGCGAGCAGCGCGACCTCGGAAGCGGTGTCGAACCCAAGACCGAACAGGAAGCCAATCGGATACATCTGCCAGCTGTGTTCGATCACGCGAAACAGCCTGCCGAACAGCTTTGTCATAACCCCGCCGGTCATCAGCTCCCGGTCCAGCGATTCCCGGTCGTACTCGCCACGCCGCATCTTCCGGTACACGCGGACGATGTCGATCAGGATCACGAGGTTCAGCACCCCGATCAAGACGAGGAATCCGCCTGAGACGAGGGTGCCCACCGCGCCGCCGACGTTCCGCAATTCGCCGTTGCCGACCACAACACCCTGAACGAGAGACTTGACCGCAAGCCCGAGCGCAACCGCGATCAACAGGACGACGGTCGAGTGCCCCAGCGAGAAGAAAAAGCCGACACCGACCGGCTTCTTGCCGCTCTGCAGCAGCTTGCGCGTCGTGTTGTCGATCGCTGAGATGTGGTCGGCGTCGAACGCGTGGCGGAGGCCGAACGTGTAAGCCAGGCCGCCCAGCGCGAGGAACTCGGGATGGGACGCCGAGTACACGAGTAGAAGTCCCCAGCCGGCGATGTGCAGGAGGCCCACCGATCCGAAGAACCCGGCCAGGCGGCGTCGCTCACCTCGATCAAACGACTGCGAGAGCAATATCCGCATTGAGGCCATCCGGAAGAGCCTAAGCCTTATCGCGACTGAGTCGCAACTGTCTGTTCAAACTGGCCGGCGATCGCTGCGACCTCTTCGCAGGAAGCGCACTGCGGTAGTCTCCGCGCCATGGACCTCGAGCAGCTCCCACCTCAGCTCCGTCTCGTCCTCAAATCCCTTGACCATGCGATGAAGAGCCGCGAGCCGACCATCCGAGCCAAGGTCGACCGGCTCCGGGCGGCTCAACCGCTCCACACCAACGATCAACTTGCGCAGGCGCTCATCCGTTCCACGCGACGCCGCGTCGCCGCGACAGGCGCGCTCAGCGGGGCCGTGGCGATCGCGCCCGGCCTGGGGACAGTGCTCGCCATCGGCACGGTCACGAGCCAGACCCTCTATGCCCTCGAGCAGGAGATCGAGCTCGTGCTCGGCATCGCGATGATCTACGGCCACGAGCTGAGCGGATCAGAGAACCGCGTGCTCGAAGCCCTCGTCGTGGTCGGCCTGACCAGCGGTGCCCTCAAGTTGCGTGAGGAGGTGCTGGTGGCGGGAGGTGAGCGTCTGGCTCTGGCCGCTTTCCGCCGCGTCCCGAATCTTCTGCTGGTCCATGGCTCCGGCCGTTTGGTCACGCGCATCCTGGCGCGATTCGCCGTCACCGGCTCGGCAAAGGTCGCAGCGCGCGTCATACCACTCGGCGTCGGTCTTGCTACAGGCGCCGGCTTCGATTGGCTCGCGGTGACAGGTCTCGGCCGCGCGGCGATGAAGTTCTACGGTCCGGGCGGACCGGGCGCGCGCCCGCTGCTACTTGCTCCCGAAGATTCCTCTCACGTCGAACTCGGCCACTGACGCGATCTGGTCGAAGCCGCACTTCTTCGGTGGTTTGTCCGTCCGCCAGCGAAGAAATCCGGTTGCGTGGCGGAAACGCTCGCCGGCTTCGAGCTTGTCGTAGGTGACCTCGCAGACCAGCTCCGGCCGCACCGCCACCCACTCAGCGTCCTTGTCCTTGCCTCGGGACCAACGGCTCACTCCACCGGGCATCCGACCTGGATTGGCTTTCCATTCTTCCTCGGGAATCTCTGTCTGAAGGGGTTTGAGCTTCGCGATCAGCTCCTTGCGCTCTGCCGCGTTGAATGAGGAAGTGTGACCTACGTAATGCATCGTCCCCTTCTTGTCGTAAAGACCAAGCAGCAACGCGCCGAGTGTTGAGCCGTCGCTCGACTTGCGCCATCCGATCACAACGCAGTCCGCTGTTCGCTGGTGCTTGATCTTCACCCAGAATCGCTTGCCGGGCACGTACGGCCCTTTCCACGACTTGGCGATGACGCCGTCGAGTCCGGCGCCCTCGAACTTTTCGAACCACTCCTCCGCCTTCTTCGGGTCCCGCGTGTATGGCGTCAGGAAGATCGGCCGCTTGACTCCTTTCAGGAGCTTCTCGAGCCGCTTGCGTCGTTCGCCCAACGGCTGCTTGCGGAGATCCATGTCGCCCTCCGCCAGCAGGTCGAAAGCCACGAACCAGGCCGGCGTGGCCTCGCTGAGCATCCGCACCCGCGACTCCGCGGGATGGACCCTCTGCTGCAGAGCGCCGAAGTCGAGCCCGTTGGCTCCGACGACGATCACCTCGCCATCCAGCACGAGCCTGGACTGCGCCAGGCCGCGAAAGGCCGGCAGCAGCTCAGGGAAGTACCTCGTCATCGGCCTGCCCCCACGGCTCATCAGGGCCACATCGTCGCCGTCGCGATACACGAGCGTCCGGAAGCCGTCCCATTTGGGCTCGTACTCCCAGCTGTCGCCTTTCGGGATGCCGGTGTCCGAGATCGCCGACAGCATCGGCTCCATATCGAGCGGAAGAGGCGATTTCAGGCCAGTTATCCCCAGGTGTCTATATCTTGTGGACGACGAGACAGTGTGCTACCATATCGTCTGCCGGTAAGCCGGCCACTGAATTCGACTTCACGCCCCCACCCCAGCCTTGGGAAGCTCGCGCAAGCGGGCTTCCCCGTTTTCAGGCCCCAAACCGCTGGAGTAGGTCGCCGACCGTGACCTTGCCGTAGTCCTTCGCCAGGACGCCCTTTGCCGTCGACCAGATGCCGCGCGCGGCCTCGGGGCCTCGGCTCTCCAGGTCGACGAGCCGGAGCGCGTCGTAGATCTGGATGTTGGGGACCCTGCGGAGCGAGTCGGCCAGCCACTTGGCCCACTGCGCGACGTTGCCGTCAGCAGGCGCCACCTTGGCCTCGGCCGCGGCCTTCGGCTCGATCGCAGCGGCGGCTTTCTCCACCGCGTCCTTTACCTTCGCTGCTTCCACCGCGACCTTGGCGGCGACTTCGTCAGCGGAAGATTTCGCCGCCGCCGCGTCGGCGACCGCCTTGGCCTTGGCGGCTTCCTGCGCCGCCTTTAGGGTGGTCAGGCCCTCGCCCGCGATCTCAGTGATCCGGTCCGTCGCAGACCCCCCGGTCGATTCGCCATTGCCTTCACCCGTGCGGAGCTTTTCGCCGAATCCGCGGCCCAGCGCGCCCCCGACCAGGTTCGGCACGTCGAGGCCGGTCAGTCCTTTGATGGCGGTGGTCGATTCGATCATGGCGCGCGTCGCGTTGCGCACGATCTCGGAAGCGCCGTCGGCGCTCATCACGGTCAGGGAATCGATGTGGCTCATCGGCTCCGCGGCAGCTCGCACTATGTCGGGCAGCGCCGCGAGAACGGTCTGGATGATGGCCGCCTCGTTGAACTGCTTGTAGGCGTCGGCGCGCATGGCGAGCGCCTTGGCTTCTGCCTCACCTTTGGTCAGCACGATCTGGGCTTCCGCCCCACCTTCCAACCGCGTCGTTTCCGCGTCCGCCTCGGCCGACGCGATGCGCGCGCGCTTGGCGCCTTCGGCGCGTGCGATGACCGCCTGTGCGTCGGCGGCCGCCGGCTTGACGGTGGTGGACAGGAGCTCCTTCTCCTTGCGATCTGCCTCCAGCTGGGCCAGCTCGGTCTGCTTCCGCACGACCTCCTGCTGGGCCTCGGCCTGGGCCAGGGGTCCAGCCTGGTCGGCGCGCGCTTGCGCCGCCGCGACCTGCGTCCTGGTTTCGGCCTCGCGGAGCGAGACGTCGCGGGCCGCGTTGATCTTGATCTGCTGCGCCTGAGCTTCCCGAACCGCGGCCTCCTGGTCGGTCGATGCCTTCGCCATTCGCGCGTCACGGGAGACGGTCGAGACACTCTGCTGGCCCAGCAGCTCGATGTAGTTCGACTCGTCGGAAAAGCTCTGGATCGTGAATGCGTCGATCTGCAGGCCGCTGGTGGCCAGGTCTCCCTTCGCCGCGTCCTGCACCTGCTGCAGCAGCTTCTGCCGGTCGCGGATGAGCTCCTCGATGGTCAGCGTGCCGACGATCGACCGCAGCGACCCCTCGAGCACGTTCTTGACGATCGAGTCGACCTGCTCCGGCTTGGCATCGAGAAAACGCTCGGCCGCGTTGCGCAGCGATTCGACGTCGCGGCCGATCTTGAATGTGGCCACGCCCTGGACCTGGACCTTGATGCCCTGGCTCGTGACAGCATCGCTGAGCTGCACGTTGATCTGCCGCGCTGTCAGCTTCAAGCGGCCGATGCGGTTGATGAGGGGCATGACGATCGTGCCGCCGCCGACGACCACCTTCACACCCTTGTCACCGGGTGACGAGATGACCTGGCCGCGCTCGTCGTGGACCTTGGCTCCGCGTGACCCGGCCACGATGATCGCCTCGTTTGCGCCCGCGACCTTGTAGCGGCTCGCCACGAAGGCGATGAGCAGAAGGATGATGACCACCACGGCCACACCCAGAAACGGGCTGGAAGTCAAGAACTCAGGCATCGGACCGTGCTCCTTCAGTGCTTACGGTTGACGTAGGCGTCACGACGAGGTTGTTACCGGCGACCGCCACGACCTTCACCATGCGACCCGCGGGGATCTCGGCGTCCGCGGTCGCGGCGATGTTGTGTGACGCGCCCGCAAAGCTGATGAGGACGCTGCCAAATCGGTTGGCGGGGATCGCGACGGCGACACGACCGGTCGAGCCGATCATGTCGGCGAGGCTGAACGACTCGGTCGACTCAGCGGAAGCAAGGACCCTGAATGCGCCAAGGACGATTCCGGCTCCAACCGCTCCCGAAACGAGTCCGACGATCGTTGCCCCTCCCGGCCCCAGGCCAAAGCTGTGCAGGCCGAAGAGCCCACCGATCCCGAACATGGCGACGAACCCGAGCAAAACGGGCGTCGGCGACACGCCGCCGAGATCGAACCCGAGATGAATCGCGTTCAGGATGCCGCCGAACAGATCGTCAAAGATGAGCGTCAGCAGGAGAAGCCCGCCGCCGATCACCAGGCAACCGCCAAATACCAGATCAGCCGTGCTCAATTCAATTGCACCGCGACTGCATCTTAGGACGACGGCGCGGCTTCTAGAGGCAGCTGAGGAGCGCGGCGATGAGGCTGTTCGTGCGCGGATCTGAGCCGTAAACGGGCCGCATCTGGTTCATGGCATAGCCAAACGAGAAGCCAAGCTCCTTCTGGGCGAAGCCGACCGAGCCGCCGCTGCCGTGATGCCCGAACGAGCCCTGGCCCGCCATAGGCCGGAACGGAAATGGCAGCTGGAAACCGGTCCCGTAGTGGGTCTCGAAGCCCATGACCAGGTCCTCGCCGCGGGCCTCCGTCCGGGTGGCTCGTTCCACGGTCTCCGGGTCGAGCAGCCGGACGCCATCGACCTCCCCGATGCAGGCCGCGTAGATCCGCGCGAGCGCTCGCGCGTTGCCGATGCCGTTGCCGGCGGGAACCTCCGCCGATCGGAAGAGGTACTCGTTGAACGCCGTGGGCGGGATGGCCGGGCTGGTGAACGACTTGAACGTGAGCGAGCTCGGATCGGACGCGCGCTGCACAAACGGGTCAGGCGGGTTGGCGGCCACGGGTGCGATGACCGGCGCGACCCGCGCGTTCATCTCTTGCGGAAGTCCGATCCAGAACTCGACGCCGAGCGGCGTTGCGATCCGCTCCGCTACAAGCTGCCCGACGCTGACCCCGGACACGCGCCGCATGACCTCGCCGGCCAGCCACCCGTATGTAAAGGTGTGGTAGCCGTGAGCCTCGCCTGGCTCCCACAGCGGTCGCTGCGCCGCGAGCGCGTCGACCACGGGCGTCCAGGCGATGACGTCCTCCAGGCCCAGCGGCTGCTCGATAGCGGCAAGACCTGACCGGTGGCTGAACAGCCACCGCACGGGGATGCGTTCCTTGCCCTCAGCGCCAAATTCCGGCCAGTACTCGACGACCGGAGCATCGAAATCCAGCAGCCCCTCCTGGGCGAGCATGTGAGCGGCGACCGCGACCACGCCTTTGGTGCTCGACCAGACCATCTGGAGCGTGTCGGGGGTGTACGGCTCGGTGCCGCCCGGAGTGGTGACACCCCCCGTGAGGTCGACCACACACCGGCCCTCCAGATAGACGCAGCACGCGGCACCCACCTCGCCATACCGCTCGAAGTTCGCAGCAAAGGCCGCCTGAACGGGTTCGAAGCCAGCCTCCACGGAGCCGTGGACGCGGGTCTCGATCACCGCTCTACCGTACTACTCCCCCACCGCCTCCCGGTGCCGGGCGGACTCGCTTTGCTTGCGCCCAGCTCGCCGTGTCTGAGGTTGCTCGCCGGTACGGTACACGGTCACCTGGATCGGGAGCACACCCATGTTCACCAAGGCGGCCCAGAGCCCACCCGCAAGGAGGCCGATGAGGGCGCCGAGCAGACCCACAAGCAACCCCACACCAGGAATCACGAGGAACCATCGGTCAGACACGGATTCGAGCGATTTGATCTGGTCTCCGAGCGGCAGCAGCTGCTGCGTGACACCGAGACTGAAACCGAGCTGTGCCTGCCAGTCCACAATCGCACCCGCGAACCAGCTGATCAACGCACCCAGCGTCGCGCCCGCGAAAAGGCCAAAGACGAATCCTGTGATCGCGCCGGCGAACATCGCGCTGCGGATGGAAAGCCGGACGAGAAAGTCGTTCACCATGCGGGCCGGCGCCTCACCCTCGAAAGCACGAAGATTGCAACGACAAGCACCACCGCGGGAAGGGCAAATCCGTACGCGATGTAGGGCAGCAATCGCCCCTGCCGCTCGCCGGGCTCGATCGGCACCGCAACGCCGCTCGTCCTGAGCGAGGTAGGCGGCGTTGAGGGTCCGGTGCGGGCGAACGCACGTCCGGCCGCGACGCCCGCGGGCCTCAGCGTTCCATCAGGCCGGTAAAGGCCGAAGGTTTCGACAGACAGCCCAGGCCGCTGGGTCCAGTAGTCGTCCAGCGTCCACCACAACGCCGCCCCCACGAAACCACCGACTTCGGTGTCGAACGCAGGCGACAGCTGCGCGTAGTAAGTATTGAACACGCGGAGCTGCTGCGACTCGTCGGCGCGGTTATCGGCCCAGTGACCGTACTCCATGACCATGATCGGTTTGCGCGGGAACGTCCTGTGCGCCTGCATCAGGGCCGACTGTATCGCGACCCCGGAAAGGCGGCCGCCGTACAACACGCCGTAGTACAGCGTGTAGCCTGCGACGTCGAGAGCGGCGCTTGTCGGATCGCCGGGATCGGTGCCGTATGCAGCCTGCCCGGTCAGCCGCGTGCCATCGATTCGACGGTCAAGCGCGTGGAGTGTCTTCATCGCGCTCGCACGCTCTGACGATCCAGCCGACTCGTTGGCGAATCCGTGGAAGAGGACGCTCGGACGGTTGAAGTCACGCAGGTCCATCTCGGCCAGCATCTGCTGTGGAATGCCACGGTCCATCGCGATGGAGAAAGTTTGCGGCGTGTAGTGATAGAGCGGGACCTCCTCCCACAATGCGAGACCCAGTCGATCCGCCAGGACCGGAAGCATCTGGTTGGGCGGATGGTGGTCGACCCGGACGAGGTCGGCGTGGACACCGGCCGCGCGGGCGAGCACCGAAGCGATCTCGGCAACTGAAATCAAGGGTCCTCCACCCGGCGCGCCCTCGCTCACCGGCGTCTGCCGCTCCTCATGTAGCGCCACTCCGTTGAAAACGATCGGATCTCCGTTGAGAAGAATTCGAGGACCGGTCGAATCGACCTTCACCTGTCGCAAACCAAAGGTCGTGTAGATGTCGTCGACGCGCTCGTGGTCTGCTATGACGGTGACCTGGAGCACATAGAGCGCGGGAAGGCTGGGGCTCCAGAGGTCGGCTGAGCGGATCGAGAACGGCGCTGCGACGCGAATCACCGCGAACCCACTCATCTCGCCGAGGCCCGCCTGGCGATCGAGCAGAGGCTGCGCGTCGGTCGGGATCAGGCTGGCCGCGTCTGGGTTCAGTCGGTTGGTCGCGTTGACCTGAGCAGGCCAAAGCCTGACCTCCAGGGCCGCGTTGACCGCCTCCTTGCCTCGATGCTGGACGACCACCGAGACGTCCGCGCCGTCGAGGTGCGGTGTGACGTCCGCCCTCACGACGCTCGTGCTGGGCAGGGCTTCGAGCCAAACGTCGCCGACGATACCACCGTAATTCCACCAATCCGCAAGGCCCCACGGAACGATGTCGTCGCGGGTTCCCCAGACGGGATTGTCGACGCGAACGACGAGATTGTTATATGCGTCGGCGACCAACGAACCCGTGGCGTCCAGCGCAAACGGCGTGTCTCCGCCCTCGTGATAACCGAGGTAGTGACCGTTCAACCACACGTCTGCGATGTACCGGACCGCACCGAACTTGAGCAGCGAGTATGTGTGGCTCCACTCCGGCGGAACGAAGAAGTCGACTCGATAGAAACCGCCCGTCGTGCTGCGATCGGGAGGTGGGTTGAACGTACCGGGCACCTGGATCACGGGCCAGCCAGACGAGTCATAAAAGGCACCCGCCCGATCACCGAGCTCTGCCTGGAGAGCCTTCATCGCAGAGTTGCGGTTGGTCAGGCTCAGGCCGGTGTCGAGCGCTTGAGGATCGAACCGCCAGACGCCATCCAGCTCCGCACGCAGCCGCGGCTGGCGATCAAAGGTTGGCACGGGTTGGCCTGACTGAAATGCGACGGGGCCGCCAGGCTCGTCCTGAAACGAAAGGGTCGGTGCGAGATCGGCGTGGCCGCCCGACGGAATGAGGCTGCACGCCCCCAGAGCCAGCGGCAGAGCCAGGCACGTCGCGAGGGTGACGGCCAGCCTGAACTTGGGCATCGATCCGCCTCCACGGTAGCGGGCACGTTTGTTCGGGTGCCCGGGCACTTCATTAGAGAGCGCCCGGAGTGACCGATGTACCGGGGCAAAGGTAGGCCGGTAGCCAGGCTCGTTCGTACGAAGTAGAGGTGCAATTTGTGAAGAAGCGGTGGTCACGCGATGTGACGGAAAAGAGTGATGCTCTCGACCTGGAGCCGAAAGTCTTCACACACGAGAGTCCGCGGAGAATCGCGGAATCGCTGAAGCGATCGGCTGAGCACAGCAAGCGACGCAAGAGCGATCCCTACCGGTCGGCGATGTCGATGCTGACCTTCTACATCAACCGCGCCGGGAAGAACCTGCCGAAGCAGCGGCGCGAGCGACTGGAATCAGCGAAGGACGAGCTGCGGGCGTTGTTTGGACGCAAGCGCGGCCACGCCTGAGTCACCGACTCACCGGGGAGCGCTACGATCACCGAAGATCCCGAGGAGGTGACGTCAGATGTTTGGGACGATCGCTAAGTACCGAGTCAAGCCCGGGCACGTCGAGCAGTTCATGAAGGACGTGGGCTCATTCGAGGATGATCCGCCCGCGGGCTGGGTCTACCACACGGCCTTCCGCAGCACACAGGATCCGAACGAGATCTGGTTGAGCGTGGTCTTCGAGAGCGAAGAGTCTTACCGGAAGAACGCGGACAGCCCCGACATGGACCGCGAGTACAGGAAGATGCTCGAGCACCTGCAGGGTGAGCCGGAGTGGCACGACGGACACGTGATCCACGAGGCGATGAGGAAGGCGACCAAGAGTTAGCGTTTTCGGCGCTAATTCGTCCAGCGATCGCGAGATTACTCATAGCGAGACTGGGTGTGTAACCTCCGGTTGGATCCGGGTGCCAGGCCTGGGCCTTGCGCGTATTGGAGGCTGAGATGCGCGGCTACGTAGCAAGGACGTAGGTAGGCCGGCGATCTCCTCAGTCATGGTCGGGCGGGCGAGGTTTGAAACCGCGGTTCCCCCTGATGGCCACCCTTAGATCCGACTAGGCAACGCTTCGAGGAGCTCATAGCGGACGGCACGGCGGATGACGAACTGGTCGTTCGCATGGTGCTTACGCGTCGCGACACCGACGACCCACTCCGCTCGATGCACGAAGCGCAGATGCTCCCACAGGTATTTGCGGAGCTCGGCGAGGTCGCTGAACGGTACGCGATGCCAGAAGCGGCCGCCACGCGTGCGCTTGAACAACCCTTCGCGCACCACGAGCGAGATGGCGCGATCGGACGCTCGATCGTTCGCAAGCTCTAGCCTGGAGGTGTTTACGACTCCATAGCGCTGGAATCCCCGCGGCTTCCGGCGCTCCGCGTACGCCGGGACGCGCGAATCAGGCCGGGCGTCGACCAGGATCCCGCCGGGTGCGAGAACCCTGTGTACCTCGACGAGGGCATCGACCATGCCCTTTCGCGCAATTCATCAAAGAGTCCAGGAGAGGATCACCAGGTCGAAGGCCGCATCTGGATATGGCAGGTGCTGCGCCGCGCCGGCGGCGAAGCGCACGTTTCGGACACCCGCCTTGCGCGCGTTCCTTTTCGCGGCAGCAACGGCCGCGGGGTCGGGATCAATTCCCTCAACCCTTGTGGCGAACCGCGCGACCCCGAGCGCCAAGCGGCCATCGCCGCACCCGAGGTCCAGGACGCGCTTCCCGCGGACGAGCGGCGAGCCGCCCCACTCCCTGAGCTCGTCGAGAGGATGCGGGCGGAGAGCCGAAGACAGCGCGGGGACGTGCCTGCCGAGGTCGCCGACGGAGTCGTTTGCGACACTGCTCATATGCCTGTGGAGCTTAAACCTGGTCGGGCGGGCGAGATTCGAACTCGCGGTCTCCTGGTCCCAAACCAGGCGCTTTACCGAGCTAAGCTACCGCCCGCGCTTGTCGATTGAAGCAGAGAGCTCCGACAGCGCGCCCGACTGTAGCAGCGCGCGGGCCGCGGCGGCGCGGTGGCTGTACCTGCGCTTCTCCTCGGGCGGCATCTCGCCAAACGTCTTGCCCGTTCCTGGCACGAGGAAGATCGGGTCGTAGCCGAAACCCGCCTCGCCCCGCCACTCCGGCACGACCTCGCCCCGACATTCACCCTCGAAAAAGCGCGTGTCACGCCCCGCAACAGCCAGCGCGATGACGCAGACAAAACGCGCCTTCCATGGCCGCGGCACCCCCTGCAATCTCCGCAGGAGCTCGGCCGTCCTCTCCTTTTGCGTCGGGCCCAGCCGCGCCGACTTGAGGCCCGGGAATCCACCCAGCGCTTCGACCTCGAGGCCGGAGTCGTCACCCAACGACGGCAGGCCCGATTTTGACAACGCGGCCTCCGCTTTCAGACGAGCGTTCTCGGAGTACGTCTCCCCCGCCTCGTCGACCTCCGTGTCGAAGGCGACCAGCTCCACGCCCGCGTTTGCCAACAGCTCTCGGTATTCGCCGATCTTGCCTGCGTTGCCCGTCGCGATGACGAGCCGCGGACGATCAGGCAAGCGTGGCGAGGGCGCGCTTCTGAGCGACGATCAGGTCTTTGATGCCTTTGGCGGCCAGACCGAGCATCGAATCGAGGTCGCCGCGCGTGTATGGCGCTCCCTCGGCGGTCGCCTGGAGCTCGACCAGGCGTCCGTCCTCGGTCATGACGCAGTTGAGGTCGGTCGACGCTTGGAAGTCTTCCGTGTAGTCAAGGTCGAGAACCGGCGTGCCGTCCACAATGCCGCAGCTCACCGCGGCCAGGTACTGACGGACGGGGACCTCAGCGATCATGCGCGCGTCCTTCATCCGCTTGACCGCGATGTAGAGCGCCACGAAGGCGCCGGTGATGGAGGCTGTCCGCGTGCCGCCGTCGGCCTGCAGAACGTCACAGTCGAGGGTGATCGTCCGCTCGCCGATCTGCTTCATGTCCACCGCCGCACGCAGCGAACGGCCGATCAAGCGCTGGATCTCATGCGTGCGGCCGCCCAGGCGGCCCTGGATCGCCTCGCGTGCTCCGCGGTCGTGAGTTGCGCGCGGCAGCATCGAATACTCGGCGGTGATCCACCCCTGGCCACTGCCCCGGCGGTGCATCGGCACCCGATCCTCGACGCTCGCGGTGATCCACACACGCGTGCGTCCCATCTCGATCAGACACGACCCCTCGGCGTGCACGTTGACGCCGAGCTCGATCTTTACCGGTCGCAGCTGGTCCGGCGCGCGCCCATCGCGGCGCGCGGCCGTCCCGGTCACCGTCCGAGAAGTTTCAGTAATAGCGCTGTCCCCTCAAAGAACACATACAGCGGGATGAACATGATGAGCGGTGTCAGTGGGTCGGCGCCGGGCGTCAGAAAGTTGGCGAGCAACCCGAGCCCCAAGAAGAAGTATGGCCGCCGCCTGTGCAGCCATCCGGAGCTCGTGATCCGCAGCATCCCCAGCACGAAGAGAACGACCGGCAGCTCGAAGACGATTCCAAAGCCGATCACCATCAGCAGCACGAAGCTGATGAACTGGCTCAGATCGGGCAGATACGTGACGTCGGGGGGCGCGAACTTGTTCAAGACGCTGAGGTAAAGAGGTAGCGCGAAGACGGCGACCGCCACACCAAGCGCGAAGAAGAGGACGGTTGCGATCACCAGCGGGAGGATGAATCGGCGCTCTTGCAGCCGCAGGCCGGGGCTCACGAACCACCAGGCCTGCTGGATGACGATCGGCGAGGCGATGATGATGCCGATATAGATCGCCACCTTGAGCTCGTTCAACACGCCGCCCGCAGGTTGGAGGTAGACGGCGTGGCCGATGTCGGCGCGGGTGATGAGGAACTGGATCACCCGAGATGACGCAAAGAAGGCCGCGCCGGTCGCAACTCCCCATGCGATCAGCGAAATGATGAGCGCGCGGCGCAGCGCCTCGAGGTGTTCGATCACGCTCATGCGCTGGTCTTCGACCGGCGCGGGGGCACGAGGTGCCCGCTGAAGAACCCTGCCTAGAAGCGCCACCGGCGCCTAGCTCTTGGTGGAGTTAGTCTCGGACGCTGAGCCCTTGGTGGCACTGTCGGTCGGGGTGGTGGTGCTCGGGGGCTGCTCCTGCTTGGCCTGTGTGGCGTTCGTCATCTCGCTGGTGATCTCGCTGGTCGCCTTGCGGAACTCGCGCATCGCCTTGCCGACGGCTCCGCCAAGCTCGGGCAACCTGCCCGGCCCGAAGATGATCAACACGACGACGAGGAGGGCCAGGATCCAGAACCAGTGAATCGGCATCTCGAGCCGATTATAGGCCCCGGTTCCCTAGGAGACCTTGATCGTGACCGAGAGGATCGTATCGCTCACCGAGAGCACCGTCACCTTGTCCATGCCTGAGATGACGGTGCCAAACCGGTTGTACGGGGCGGTCGGGCCGGGACTGGGCCATTGGGCCTTCTGGATGAAGAACTGGCTCCCGTTCGCCGCCCCTCCAGGTACACGAGCCATGCCCACCGCCCCCGGCCCCCACGGGGTGGTCGTCGTCTCGTCAGGGAGGCTGTAGCCAGGCCCACCGCGACCGTCACCCCTGGGATCTCCACCCTGCACCACCCAGTCCTCGGCCTTCCAGAAGCCGAGGCCGTTGTAGTAACCGTGAGTCGCCAGAACCACGAAGTTGTTGACGGTGACCGGTGCGACCTCGGGATGGAGCTCGACCACGATGTCGCCCTGCGATGTGGTGATCGTCGCCTGCAGCTTCTGTGCGGCGGTGATGCACATCGGCTGCGGGCCGATGAACTGGTGCGGGCCGATCTGTGTCGAGGTCCTGCAGCCGGCGAGGGCTGAAGGCACCGCGGGCTCGATTGCGTGCTTGATCAACAGCCCGGAGCCGGCGACCGCCGCGATCAGGATCCCGGTGACGAGAAGGGCCAGCCACGCCTGACGTCCTCGCGGTGGCGGCGCCTCGAGCTCATCGGGTTCGACTGGCGATGCGCGCCGGGATTGCCTCGGCTGGCTCACTTCCTGGCGGTCGCTTCGCTGATCGCCTGGACGAGGCCGTGTGTCGTGTACTCGCGGGCGACGATCGAGACCTCGAGTCCGAGCTTGCGCGCGCTGTCTGCGGTGACTGGACCCATGCACGCGATTTCCGCGTCGCCGAGGATGGCCGGAAGGCGATCTTCAGGAAACGCCTGAACAAAATTGACCACCGTCGAGGAACTCGTGAACGTGATCACGTCCACGCCATCCCCGTCGAAGAGGCGGAGCAACGCGGGTGTCGCCTCCGCCGGGCAAACCGCGCTGTAGACAGGCAAGATCTCGACCTCCGCACCTCGATTCGCAAGCAGCGATGGTAGTGCGTCGCGCGCGACCTCCGCTCGCGGCACGAGCACGCGCATGCCCTTCATCTCCCAACCTTCCAGGGCGTTGGCAAGCCCCTCAGCCGTGTACTCGGACGTCACGAGCTCCGGCCGCAGGCCATGGCCCGCCAGGGCGTCCGCCGTCTCCTGGCCGATCGCGCAGAGCTTCGAGTTGTGGAGGGTCCGGGCATCCAGATCTGAGGTCGTCAACATCTGGAAGAAGATGTCGACGGCGTTGGCCGAGGCGAAGATGACCAGGGCCGTTCGATCCAGATTCTTGATCGCGTTTCGAACCCTGTCGTCGATCGGCAGCCGGCGAATCTCGAGGGTCGGTATCTCGACCACCGCCGCCCCGAGATCGACCAGCTCGCGGCGGAAGGGGTCCACCTGATGGCGGGCCCGGGTGATGAGGATCCGGCGCCCGTGAAGCGGCCGCTTCGAGAGCGTATCGAGCCGCTCCGACATGTCCACACCAGGACCGAGCACGAGCAGCGCGTCGCCGCGAAGGCCGTATGTGGCCGCTTTGCGCGCGAGCTCGCCGAGGGGAGCGCTCACGCGATGCTGGCCAGGCTGACCGGGATTGAGGATCAGAGCGGCGGGCGTTTCGGGTTGGCGGCCATTTTGCAGCAGCGCGCTGATGCCCGATTCCCACCATCCCGAGGCGAGCCGTAACACGACGGTCTCGCCACCGGTCACCAGGCCGAAGCCGATGGACGCGGAGAGGCCTTCGATGGTCAGCGGTATGCCGCTCATCACCGGCGCGGCGAGCTCCACGATGAGTCCCGGCACCGCCTCGAAATCGATCCCGGCGCGTTCCAGTCTGTCGGCCACCTCGCTGCCGTTCGAGAATGCATACGGGTTGCCGGGAAAAAGCACGGTGACCTTGCGCCCGCTGCGGGCGAGGCGAATCACCTCGTCGACCGAGTCGAGCGGCGCGATGTCTGCGTTCGATGGCGCGAGGTGTAGCAGGCCGGTGCCGCAGCCATCGTAGTTTCGGATGACGTCGGCTTCCTTGACCGCTTCGACCGCTTGCACAGTGGCCAGCCCGGGATGTCCTGGTCCCACACCGACGAGCCTCACCCTACTCATAGCACCACCATGTCCAACCCCACCCGGGACATAGGGAGAGAGATTAGAGCTTTCGGCTGACCACGTAGTCGGCTAACGCGGCAAGCGCAGACGTGGCGTCGCCGGCACTGATTGTTTTGAGTTGTTCGCGTGCCGCATCGGAGTGATTTCGCGCTTCTTCGAGCGCGCGCTGCGGACCATGGCTGTTGCGGACGGCATCGACAACGCGGCTCGCCTCTTGCTCGTCCAGACGCCGGCCGTCTTCGATCTTGACGGATGAAAGCATCAAGGGAAGTGTCGCGAAACCCTCCGCGATGTCGTGCCCGATCGGCTTGCCAACCTGGCCCTCGGTTGCGGTGTAATCGAGAACGTCGTCTGCGATTTGAAATGCGAGGCCGATCGACCGACCGTAGGCACGAAGCGCCTGGCGCTGATCCATATCGAGCCCCCCAAGCAGGGCTCCGATGTCGCAGCACGCGGCGAGCAGCGTTGCCGTCTTGGCCTCGATTCGGCGCATGTACTCGTCGACGTCCGTGCTGAACACATAGCGGATCGACTGCTGACGCACCTCACCCGTGCAGATTTCCATGACTGCTTTGGCGAGGATGGCAACAACCTCAGGCGTGTGTGTCAAGGACGCGTATTCGTAAGCCTTCGCGAAATAGAAATCACCGATGACGATGGCGGGCTCATGGCCGAGGGCCGCGGCAACCGTCGGCCGACCGCGCCGGGTCGCGGAGCGGTCGATCACATCGTCATGGACGAGCGTTGCCGCGTGGGTCACCTCGACTGCCATGGCGGCCGGAATCGTGAGGTCGGGATCGTATGTGCCGCACATGGCAGCCAGCACGACGAGCGCAGGCCGGATCCGTTTGCCTCCCGCTTCGAGCAACTCCACCATAGGTCGCCCAACTTCCGGTGGATCTAGCGACGCTGCTTCTCTGAGAACATCCTCGACCTTGCTCAGCTCGAATGCTGCAGGCCCGAAAAGTGATTCCTCTTCGGTCAAGCGCCCTTGAGCGAAAGTCGGTAACCGAGTCCGGGGACCGCCTCCAGGCTCACTCCGGTGTTCGAGCGCTCTGACAGCTTGCGCCTCAAACGCTGCACGTGGGGGTCGACGGAATGATCGTCGAGATCGTGCGGATAGCCCCAAACCTTGTCCCGCAGCTGTGCGCGGGTCAGCACCCGCTCGGGGTTCGCCGCGAGCACGGCCAGCAAGTTGAACTCCGTCATCGTCAGAGTGATCTCGTCTTCGCCGACCTTGACCCGACGCGCGGCGTTGTCGATCTGGAGCGCGCCGATGCTGAGCACGCCTTCACGACCGCCGCCGGTCTCGGCGAGTGCCGAGCGCCGCAGGTGCGCGTTGATCCGAGCGGCGAGGATTCGCGAGTCAAAAGGCTTCGTGATGTAGTCGTCGGCGCCGACCTCGAGGCCGACGACCTCATCCATCCTGGTCGAGCGGCCGGTGAGCATGACCATCGGACTCACAACGCCTTGCCGCCTCAGCTCGCGGATCACCTCGGTGCCGCTGATATCGGGCAGCACCCAGTCCACAAGTACGAGGTCCGGCTGTGCGCTCCGGCCCAGCTCGATGGCCTGCGCGCCCGTACCGGCTTCGACTACGTCATGACCCTGAAGCCGGCAGACCTCGGCCACAAGCATTCGCACGGGAACGTCGTCCTCGACCACCAGGATGCGTCGACGTCGACGAGGTGGCGCGCTGCTCAGTTCTGCGTAGGAGGCGCGAAACCCACCCGTCGTGACTCACGGGCTGAGCGCTTTGGTCTGCGCATCAGGATTACGCGCTTATCCCCCCCGTCGATCACGCTGGCAAGCTCCCAGCCGTCGGCCGCGGCCTCGTGCAGGACCTTGACCACCGTGACGCCATCGCCAACCTGAGCGAGGCTCAGGACCTTGGTCGAGTATTCCCACTCCCGGCTCGGATAGCCAACCGACGGGACCATACCCGTTGCCGTGCCGCGGGCGCCGTCGGGCTGACCAGGCTGGGCCGGCTCCTCCGGCTCCTCTTCGGGATCTTCTTCGAACCTCGGGTCCATCGCCGTCGATTGTAGGCCTGAGTCCCGGGGCGCTCTAGAGTGGCGAATACCCCCGGCGGGGGTCGAACCCGCGCTGGACCGGGTTTAAGCCGGCTGCCTCTGCCATTGGGCTACGGGGGCAAATCAATTTTGCCTCCGAAGCACCGCCATCAGTCATGGTCAGTCGTAGTCGAAGAAGCCCTTGCCCGTCTTGCGGCCGAGACGGCCCTCGTCGACCAGGCGGCGCAGCACCTCGGGGGCCTCAGGGCCTTCGCCAAGGCGGTGCCGGTCCTGCATCGCACCGTAGAAGACGTCGAGGCCGCTGAAATCGAGGAGGTGGAAGGGGCCCATCGGCCAGTTCAGGCCTTTCTGAACCGCGATGTCGATGTCTTCGGCGCTTGCATAACCGCCCTCGAGCAAGCGCATCGCCTCTTCCGATGCGGCAAACAGGATGCGGTTGACGATGAACCCCCAGATCTCCTTGTTGATGAGGACGGGGGTGCGGTCGATGCTGCGCACGAACTCCATAGCGGTCTGCACAGTGTCATCCGACGTTCTCGGTCCGCGGACCACCTCGCAGAGCTGCATCACGGTGACCGGGTGGAAGAAGTGCATGTTGCAGCAGCGCTCCGGTCGCCCCGCGAAGTCGGCGAGCCGGCTGATCGCGATCGTGCTGGAGTTGCTGGCCAGGATCGCGTCGATCTTGGCGTGCTTGCCGAGGACCTCGAAGACGCTCTTCTTGGCGTCGATGTTCTCGATCACAGCTTCGATGATGAGGTCAGCCTCTGGTGTGGAGGCCACCAGGTCGCTCGAGTCCTTGATGCGGCTCAGCGCCTGTTCCGCCTTTTCCTTTGTGAGGCGGCCTTTTTCCACCGACCGGTCAAGCAGCTTCTGGTTTTGGGCCCGTGATTTGTCGAGCTGACCCGCCACGGTGTCGACCAGGGTGACGCCGTAGCGGCCGCTCAACGCGGTCTGGAGCGCGATCTGGGAACCCATCGTCCCCGCACCCACGATCATCACGCGCTTCAATTCATGCATGCGGGTGAGCATGAAGCAATTCGAGGAAGCGGCGCAGGCGGCGATCGATTCGATTCCCGAGCAGTTCCAGCCTTACCTCGAAAACACCGTGTTCGTCCTCGAGGAGCGCTCGCCGGAGGGGTTGATGGGGCTGTACGAAGGAGCAGGAGCGTTGGCATCAGGAGAAGGCATGCCGGAGCGCATCACACTTTTCAAGCACTCGCATGAGCAGTCGAGCCGGAGCTTCGAGGAGCTCGTGGAAGAGGTGCGGCGGACCATCCTGCACGAGGTCGGCCACCACTTCGGGATGGAGGAGGACGATCTACCTTATTAATGCAGCGTCCAGAACGTGCGGTCCCAGAGGATGAGCGGGTCGCCCGCTCCGATGGCCGCGGCTTGGACCTCTCCCACGCAGATGTCGTGGTCACCGGCTTCATGCACATGCGCAACGTGGCACTCGAGCCAGGCGGCGCATCCCTCGACGAGCGGGATCCCATTCGCGCCCAGGCGATGAGGCACCGTGCGCCAGGTCAGGTCGATGGTCGGGGCCCGACCCGCGAACCGATCGGCGATGAACTCCTGCGATCGGGTCAGCAAGCTGACGTTGAACGCCTTCGTTTCGAGAACGACGGTGCGGGTGGCGGACTCGCGCTCCAGCCCGACGAGAACCATCGGAGGTTCGAGCGAGATCGAGACAAGGCTGCTCGCGGTGAGGCCGCGAAACTCGTCACCGATGCGGGCGCTGATCACGACTACTCCGGCGGGAAGCCGCGCCATCGCGTCTCGGAAATGCTGGCTGGACACGTGCCGTGCACAGCCTAGCGGTCAGGTTGGCTGGGAGAACCTCGAGGGTAAAATCGGATACTCGGCGGCGACGTAGCCAAGTGGTAAGGCAGAGGTCTGCAAAACCTCCATCCCCAGTTCGATTCTGGGCGTCGCCTCCAATCCAGATCCGGATCCCCGCAGGGCAGCGCTTCGCCACGTGAGGCGGACGCCCCCACCCAGGTTGTCTCGTAGCCGGTATACGGCCCGGAAGCCGCTATACGGCCCGGAGCGGTCTCGGCCCCGACGCCCGCCCTGCGTCCAACCTAGGCCGAACCAGGTCTCCTGTCGATGGGAAATAGCACCCATTCGCCTTGGGCCTACCAGCATCAGGTCGACTGCGGACCTGTCTGCGTCATGGCCAGGTACAGCAGCGTCAGATAGAGAGCCCACATCGCCCCCAGCACGACCGCGCACAGGCCGGCGATCATGCCCGCCAACGCCGCGCCCGCGCCACCTTTCGCGCCGGCTGAACGCTTGATGCGGCCACGGGCGCGCAATCCGAGGACGATCGCGGTGATCCCCAGGATCACGCCCGGCACCCCATACAGGCTCACGGCCGGCAACGCGAAAAGCCCGACCACCAGCGCGGCGGTGGCCATCCCCTCGTTTGGCCGAAAGGCCGTCTGCCCGAACATGTCTGGCGGAGGAGGCGGCGGAACTGCTGCCACAGCCGGATGTTAAGGCAGGTAAGCCGGGCGTTAAGGCCTCCGCTACACTCGAAAATGAATATGCGGCCGGGCACCGCCGCCCCGGTCGTCAGGCTGCAGCGTTAGCGAGGAGAGCGGATGGCCGTCTCGCAGATCAAGATGCCCCAGCTCGGCGAATCCGTGACCGAGGGAACCGTGGACAAGTGGCTCAAGCACGAGGGCGATTTCGTCAAGCGCGATGAGCCGCTCGTGGAGGTAGTTACGGACAAGGTCAACGCCGAGATTCCTTCGCCATTTGAAGGCAAGCTCGTGAAGATCGCAGTCAGCGAAGGCGAAACCGTTCGCGTGGGCGCCGTCATCGCGCAGATCGAGACCGGCGCCGCGGCTGCGGGCGCCGCGACCCAACCGAAGCCGAAGGAAGCGGGCGTCGCGCAGACTGAGGCGCCGCCCGGACCGGCCGGTGGCAACGCCCCAGCGCCGGCGGCCGCTCCGCCGGCAGAGGTCGCGGACGGCGGGGACAGGCAAAGACTTTCACCGGCCGTGCGCAAGCTGGCCGCCGAGCACGGCATCGACCCAAGCTCGCTGCGCGGTTCCGGGATGGCCGGCCGGGTGACCCGGGACGACGTGCTAGCCGCGGTCGGCGGGCAGCAGGCAGCGGCCAAGGCTCAGGCGCCTCCGGCACCGGCGCACCCGGCTGCACCGGCTGCTACAGCGCCCGCTCGAGCCGATGGCGCTCGGGAGGAGCTCGTGAAGCTGAGCGTCATGCGCAAGTCGATCGCCGAGCACATGGTGCGCAGCCTTGCCACCTCCCCCCACGCGTGGACGCTCCAGGAGATCGACATGACCAGCCTCGTCCGGTATCGCGAGACGGAGAAGGACAACTTCAAGGCGCGTCACGGGGTAGCGCTCACGTACCTCCCGTTCGTCGCCCAGATTCTCTGTGAGGCGTTGAAGCAGTTCTCGTGGCTCAACTCCACGTGGACCGACGAGGGTGTGATCCTCAAGCGCTATGTCAACCTCGGCATCGCGGTCTCCATCCCCGACGGCCTGATCGTTCCGGTCGTCAAGGACGCAGACAAGCTTGGCTTCACGGACCTCGTGCGAGTCATCAATGACCTCGTCGAGCGGGCGCGCAACAAGCAGCTGAAGCCAGAAGACGTGCAAGGCGGCACGTTCACGCTCAACAACACCGGCGCGACCGGGTCGATCGCGAGCCAGCCCATCATCAACCAGCCGCAAGCCGCGATCCTGACCACGGAATCAATCGTCAAGCGCGCCGTTGTAATCGACGAGGCGATCGCTATGCGCCACATGATGAACATGTGTCTCAGCTTTGATCACCGCATCATCGACGGCATGACGGCGGGCCAGTTCTTGGCCGTGATGAAGAAGCGGCTCGAGGAATGGACGCCCGGTAGCATTCGGCTGTGAGCACGACAGAGTCCCTCCGACCCGCACCGATCCCGGAGTGGATTCGCGTCCGGGTGACTGAAGGCGAAAACTTCAAAGAGCTGAAGCAGATCGTCCAGGGCCGCCGCCTACACACGGTCTGCGAAGAGGCGCGCTGCCCAAACATCTTCGACTGCTGGAACCGAAAAACCGCGACATTCATGATCCTCGGCGACGTCTGCACGCGTGCCTGCAGATTTTGCGCGGTCACGTCAGGGCGGCCATCGGAGCTCGACCTTGGCGAGCCGCTTCGCGTTGCGGAATCCGTAGCTGAGCTCGGTCTGAAGCACGCCGTGATCACGTCGGTTGACCGCGACGACCTCAAAGATGGGGGAGCGGGCGTCTTCGCGCGCACGATCCGCGCAATCCGGCGCCGAAGCCCGGCAACAACGATCGAGGTGCTGACACCTGACTTCCAGGGCGACTTCGACGCGGTGCGGACGGTCGTCAACGCGAGACCCGATATCTTCAACCACAACACCGAGACCGTGCCTCGTCTGTACGCGCGCATCCGGCCGAAGGCCGTTTACGCGAACAGCCTCGCCCTCCTGCGCCACGTCAAGGCCCTGGCGCCTGAGATGGTCACCAAGTCCGGCTTGATGGTGGGGCTGGGTGAGACCGAAGACGAGTTGGTCGACGTCTTCCGCAACATGCGGGCGCACAACATCGACGTGCTGACCGTCGGCCAGTACCTTCGGCCGTCGAAGAAGCACGCCGAGGTGGTCCGTTATTACCGACCTGAAGAGTTCATGCGCTTGAAGGAACAAGCGCTCGCCATGGGCTTCGGCCACGTCGAAGCGGGTCCCCTGGTGCGGTCCTCTTACCACGCCGATGAGCAGATCCCTGCCGCGCGTAAGAGCCTCCTGGCTGGGTAGCGTCCCTTACCGCAAAGCCTGGGACCTCCAGGCCGCGCTGGTGAGGGAGCGACGCGAGGGAGGCGGCGAGGACGCTCTCCTCCTGCTCGAGCACCCGCACGTCTTCACGATGGGCAAGGCGGCGACCTCCGACCACCTCTTGTGGGATGAAGAAGAACGGGCGCGCCGGGGCGTCGAGGTCGTCTGGTCAGACAGGGGCGGCGAGGCTACCTATCACGGGCCCGGCCAGCTGGTGGGTTATCCAGTGCTCGACCTGGAGCAGCTCGGGCTGACCATCCCTGAATACCTCGAGCGGCTGGAGCAGTCGCTCGTCCACTACCTGGACGAGCTTGGTATTGACTCTGAGCCGGGCGCGCCGGGCTTGACCGGCGTCTGGCGCGGCGGCGAAAAGCTGGCCGCGATTGGCATCAAGCTCAACCGTTCGGTGGTCAGCCACGGCTTCGCCTTGAACCTGACCACCGACCTCGGCTACTTCGACGGGATAGTCCCCTGCGGGCACGCAGATCTGCGACCGACGTCGGTGGAAGCCGTAACGGGGAGTCCGACCGAGACAGGCGCGGCGGCGGGGGCCTACGCCAGGCATTTCGAGGCTGTCTTCGCCGTTGGAGTAGATTGGGTGCCGGCTGCGAGCCTGGGACGGCCCCGGGGAACGCCCGTACGCACCTAGCGGAATACGGCGCGTTACCCATCCGGTATTCATTACGTGAGGTCTCTTGAGAGATCGGGCGAGAGGCGGTTACTCGGTTTGGCCTCGATCGTTATCGGGTAAGTGAAATATGAGCATGGCAACGAATCGCAAGACGGCTGACAAGACCCGCCCCGAGCTGGTGCGGCTGGACAGCGTTTCCATGGATGAAGACGACGAGATCCTCCCCGACTTCGAAGCCGAAGTCGACGATGGGAGGCGCGTGTGGGTGACCGCGGTCCTGGAGCGGACGGCCGTGATCGAGCCGGCCCCCGGGGAGCCCAAGGTCCTCGTCAACCGCCGGCGCCTGTTCGTCGACCCGCGGCAGCTCCGTGTCCGCCACCTGGCGAGCAAGGAAGCGGCTCGGCGCGGCCGGGAAGCCGCCCGCCAGCTGCGACTGCAGGAACAGCAGAGCTCAGCCGCCTGATCGGCGGTTGCTTACCGTTCGTAAGTCGGGTGAACCCGGTCTGGTAAAATCCGCTTCTGCCGAATCGCTCGGCGCCTGCTGATTTCCGCGGCGCAACATACCGCCGCCTAGCCCGAGGGAAGCCACTACATGAGCAAAACCGTTGAACTCGTCTCGCTGGCCAGCATCGTTCCACCCCTGAACCACGAGGTCAGCGGGGGCTTCAACGCGATGGTGAACGGAAAGCAGGTTCGGGTAAGGGCCGTCCTGGAGCGGACGGTGGTGATCGAGCACCAGGAAGGCGGCGAGCGAAGCGTCGTCCGCAAGGACAGCTGCATGGTGAAGCCATCGGCGGTCGCGTTCGTCCCGGGCAATCCCAACAACGGCGTCGGGCCGCGTCAGTGGCGCCGGCTGCCGGGCAAACCCCCCGCTCCAGCCAAGCAATAGCCCCGGGCCTGGGCTAGTCGATGTGCTTAAGCGCGACCAGGGTCAGGAAGGGATGAAAGTTCTTTGAAAGCGCGACCTCTTCGAACGCCTTTCGCGCCTCGTTAAAGCGGCTCTTCGCCCACACCTCTTCCCCGTACCTCTCTCGCAACGTCGCCATCTCATCGTCGGCGATCTCGCGCACCAAGTCGGCGTTGACCGTCGGACCTTCGGCCAGGCGCGATGCATGCTTGGCCCACTGCCACACCTGCGACCTCGAGATCTCGGCGGTCGCGACGTCCTCCATCAGGTTGTTGATCGCGGCCGCTCCGGTCCCGCGCATCCACGACTCGATGTACTGGATACCGACGCTGACGTTCATGCGCAGACCGTTCTCCGTGATCGTGCCGCCGGGTACCTTCACGTCGGTCAACTGACCAGCCTTCACGTCGACTTCGGGCCGCTGCCTCTCGAGCTGGTTCGGGCGATGGCCGAGCACGCGGTCGAAAGCCTCGGTCGCCGTAGGCACGAGGTCTGGATGGGCAACCCAGGTGCCATCGAATCCATCGTTCGCCTCGCGGTCTTTGTCTTCCTTGACCTTGGCGAGCGCTACTCGATTCACCTCGGGATCGCGGCGGGACGGAATGAATGCCGCCATGCCGCCCATCGCATGCGCTCCGCGTCGGTGACACGTCTTCACCAGAAGCTCGGTGTAAGAGCGCATGAACGGCACGGTCATCGTCACCTGCGCGCGGTCGGGCAGCACGAACTCCGGGCGGTTGCGGAACTTCTTGATGATGCTGAAGATGTAGTCCCAGCGGCCCGCGTTCAGCCCTGCCGAGTGGTCGCGCAGCTCGTAAAGGATCTCGTCCATCTCGAATGCGGCCAGGATTGTCTCGATGAGGACCGTGGCCCGAATCGTGCCCCTCGGCACGCCCAGCTCGTCCTGCGCCAGGTTGAAAACGTCGTTCCAGAGGCGAGCCTCCAGGTGGCTCTCCAGCTTGGGCAGATAGAAGTAAGGACCGCTACCCTTTTTGAGCAGGCGCTTCGCGTTGTGGAACAAGTAGAGGCCGAAGTCGAAGAGGCTGCCTGACATCGGCTTGCCGTCAACCTCGACGTGTCTTTCATCGAGGTGCCAGCCGCGGGGCCGCACGAGAAGGGTCGCGACTTTGTCGTTCAGCCGGTATTCCTTGCCTTCCGGGCTCGTGAAATCGATGCGGCGCTCGATCGCATCGATCAGGTTGACCTGGCCTTCGACCAAGTTCGACCACGTCGGCGAGTTCGCGTCCTCGAAGTCGGCCATGAACACTCGCGCGCCAGAGTTGAGCGCGTTGATGAGCATCTTGCGATCAGTCGGACCCGTGATCTCGACGCGCCGATCCTGCAGGTCCTTCGGTGCAGACACCACCGTCCAGTCCGAATCGCGAACCGAGCTCGTGGTGACCAGGAACTGCGGCATCTCGCCTGCCTCGATCCGCGTCTGGCGTTCGTCGCGCAGGCGCAGCAGCTCCTGCCTTCGACCAGCGAACTCGCGCTGCAGCTTGGCTACGAAACCGAGGGCCTGCGGCGTGAGGACTTCGCTTGCGCGGCCCTCCACCGCCCCCTTCAGCTGGACTTGCTGGGTGGTGGCCATCGCCACCAATCTACCTGAGGTCCTTACTTCCCGGCGAGGCGCTCCACGATCGGCGCCAGCTGGTCGGCCACCTCGCCCGGAACGATCACGTGCGAGAAGCCGAAACGCTCGCGCCGCGCCTTCAGATCGTCCTCGATCTGCTCGATGGTCCCGAGCAGGAAATGCGGCATCTCGAGCACATCTCGAGCTTCGAGTCCCATCGAGGGAGCAATCGCGGACGCGATCGACTCCCGGTCACTGGTTACGCTCGCGAAGAACACGGTGAAACCCAGCTCGATCGAGTCCAGCCGGTCGCCGGCCGCCTCCCTGATCCAGCCGACCTTTTCCTCAGTCGCCGCGGCCACTCCGGTTTGAACCAGCTTCGGGTTGACGCGCCCCTCGCGAAGGTTGTAGTTCACGTGCACGATGTCGGCTTCACGTGCGGCGAGCCGCAGCATCTTGCGTCCGCCGCCTCCAAGGAGCAGAGGGGGATGAGGCTTCTGGACCGGTAGGGGCGCCCCCTCCAGGCGAGTGATCGAGTAGTGCTTGCCCTGGAATGAAAACTCTGCCCCGGCAAAGAACTTCTTCACGATGGTGACCGCTTCGGCCAGGCGCTCGATCCGCGTGCCCGGAGAGTCGAAAGGGATTCCCGCCTGCTCATAGTCCGAGACCATCCAACCGGCGCCGAGTCCCAGGTCCAGCCGGCCGTCCGACAGGAGATCGAGGGTCGCCGCCTCTTTGGCCAGCACCACAGGGTGCCGGTAATCGTTGTCGAACACAAGCGAGCCGATGCGCAGTTTGGTCGTGGCGTCGGCCGCCGCCATCAGCGCCGCGATGGCGCCGAGCTGGTCGCCGAAGTGGTCCGGGAGGTAGACGGCCGAATACGCCATCGATTCCAGCGCCCGCACCTTGTCGCGCCAGTGCTTGGCGCTGTGAGCCCGGTGCTCCTGGACGTCGAATCTAAAAGCGCGGTGGCCGGGCACGCGTCGACACTAGCGGCTGATGGTGCCGAGGGCCGGATTTGAACCGGCGACACCTTGATTTTCAGTCAAGTGCTCTACCAAGCTGAGCTACCTCGGCACGGCGGGTAATTTTATCGGCGGACTGGTGGCCGCCACCGGGTCCCATTGACAGCACATCCTGGTGTTGACAGACTACGGGCCCGATCGTGAGTGTCCCCATGACCCTTCATTCGCTCACGTCTGGTGGCCGCCGGTGCGCCGCCCTTGCCGCCGTCACGGTTTGGATGCTTGGTGCCGCATGTGGAGCAAGCAGCTCTTCGTCGAGCTCTAACGAGTCGCCAACAGCCAGCCCAACCACGGCCACACACATCGCGTCGGTCGATGCCTGCTCCCTTGTCACCGCCGCCGAGGCATCGACGGCTGTCGGCACGACGGTGACAGACCTCACGGCCGGCGCCGGCGCGCAAACACCGGGAATCTGCATCTACGGCAGCTCCAACGGCGATGCCTCGATATTCGTCCTCGCTCAGGTCTATCCGGACACGTCGACTGCTGATTCGGTGTCACCCGAGCAGATGGCCGCCGTCCTGAACGGTCAGATGGGCGTGGGCAACGCCAAGGCAGTCCAGGGCATCGGCGACAAGGCTTTTGAATACACCGCGACGAGCAGCACTGGCGGCGGGATCGCGATTTTCGTCTTCAAGGCGAATGTGGTCCTGATGATCGCCGTCAGTCCGACCACCAACTCCAGCAAGGTCGAGACGCTAGCCAAAGCAGCAGTCGGCCGCTTCTAACCACCATCCGGCTCCAACCAGATTGCGAACTGCCCATTTGTTCGCGCGCTTGCTGAGGGCTAGGCTTCTCGGCGGAGAGGTGATATGAGCAATGCCAATTGGTATTCCATCGGCAGATCACTCGCGCTCCTCTTTGCCGCCGGGTGGTTCGCGGGCATATGGATCTTCACGCTGGTGAGCTTCGCGATCATCTCGCCCAGGCCGCCGGACGCTGCCGATCGTGTTGCGCACTATGCGTATGAGCGGGCCGTATATCCGCAGCTGTACGCAGCTGTAATTTGCATCGTCATCGCAATGCTCTGCCTGATTGGGCTCGGGCTCGTCCTGAGACATTCGCTTGGCCCCGACGGTGCTCGCCAGCAATTGATGGCAGCCGCGTTCGGCGCGGCGGGGCTGTTCGGAGCTCTCTGGTTGTTCCTGACGCTCGGCCTGTTGCAGGCAGTGGTCAACGTGAGTCAAGGCGCTTCGAGTGAAACGCTGAGGACCCTGACTGACACTAGCGCCTTGATAGAGTCTCCTGCGAACTGGCTCCAGCGTGCATTCCTACTTCTAGCCGGTCTAGGCACCTATTGGTCGAGTCGCCTTGCCCTCGAGAAAGGTTCGCTGCCGCGGGGGTGGGCGTTCCTCGGCTTCGTTCTCATGGCCCTCTACGTATTGGGCCTGTTGAGCCTTCTCGCACGTGACGCCGGCATACCCGTTCCGGACGCGATCGGCGGATTGCTGATTCTCCTTAGCGGCGGGATCGTTGCTCCAGTCTGGGGCGCGTGGCTTGCGGTGCGGCTCTGGCGACCTCTTGAGTCAGTGGGCGGTGATGGACTTGAACCAACGACCTCCTCGGTGTAAGCGAGGCGCTCTAGCCAGCTGAGCTAACCGCCCGTCGATTGCGCGGTAGCCAGTCTACCCACCCGGCAGCAGACCCAATGCCGCATTGAGCTGCGTGTCTTTGGCGTAGCCCTGCGACGGCTGCGACACGTCGTAGGCGTCGGTCGGAGTCGGCAGCGTGACCGTGACGTCAGGCGTCAGGCCCTTGTGGTCGATCGTCTGGCCGTTCGGCAGAAACCATCGCTGCACGGTCAAGTGAAGGTCCGATCCGTCGCTCAGCACAAAGTCCTCCTGCACCGAACCCTTGCCGAACGTGGTTGTGCCGACGAGCTTCCCGCGCTGGTGGACCTGCAGCGACCCGGCCACGATCTCGGCCGCGGATGCACTGTTGGCGTCGACCAGCACGATCAGTGGCACGGTTGGCGCACCGTGCTGCGAGCCGACCTGGTGCCGGTCCACCCCGCTCCGGCCGTGCGTCTCGAAGGTCTCACCAGTTGACACGAACTGGCTGATCACGTCGTCGGCCGCTGAGATGAATCCGCCGGGGTCGCCGCGCAGGTCGAGGACCATGCCGGACGCCCCCGGCAAACCGGTCTTCAGCGCCGCCGAAAACTCGGTCGACGTGTTGGAGGCGAACGAGTAGATCCGGACGTACAGCACGTGGTTGCCAACCGTGGCTGACCGCACGGTCGGCACCTGGATCTGCGCCCTCGTGATCGTGAATGTCATCGACTCGGTACCTCGCAGGATGGTCAGGGTGACCTTGGTCCCTTCAGGTCCTTGAATCAGGGCAGTCGCCTGGTCGGCGGTGATGCCTTTGATGTCTTTGTCGCCGACTTTCACTACCTGGTCGCCAGCCTTCAGTCCCGCAAACGCGGCGGGCGAACCGGGCACAGTCCCCGAAATCACCGGATAGCCGGTGCTGAAACTCAAATAGATCCCGATGCCCGTGTATTTGCCCTGATAACTCTGCTGCAGCCGCTTGTACTGCTCGGGGTCGAAGTACACCGTGAACGGATCGCCCAGGCTGTTCACGAGCCCCTGCACCGTGCCGTGCGACAGCTTTGTGGAGTCGAGGTTGCCGTCAACATAGTCGGCCTGGATCAGACGAACCGCCTCTTGAACCTGGCTGAGGTCGACATTCGACTCAGACCGGTGTCCTATGAATGGGACGTACTCGGGAAATCGCTGATCGACGTAGACGCCGCCCACGAAGCCGATGACTAGGAAGAGAAGGCCCGGGACGAAACCGAGCAACATCGAGAGGACGGCGCCACCCCGCAGGGCGACGCTTCGATTCATCTCAGCAGACTAGCAACCGAGCCAGATGCACGGGTCTTTGTAGACGCCATTGACACGGATCTCGAAATGCACATGCGGTCCTGTCGACCAGCCGGTCGAACCCTCGAATGCCACGGTCGTTCCGCGCGGCACGACCTGCCCGGTGCCGAGGCCCGGAGCGTATCCGGCGAGATGGCCGTAGTAAGTCGAATAGCCATTCCCGTGAATGATCACCAGCAGATTTCCGTAACCGACGCTGCCCGGGTACAGATAGGCCACACCCGTATCAGCGGCGACGATCGGCGTGCCATACGGCCCGGCGATGTCGATGCCGGTGTGGATCTTGTGCGGGTAGGGGCAGCTGGGCTCATACACCTCGAGGTAGAAGCTCGAGCAGCCGAACCTCTGGCTCATACACCCAGGGCCGCAGTTCGGCTCGGGCCATTCGAACACCCCGTTGCCGCCGCCGGCCTTCACCGCGGCTGCAGCGTACTCCCGCGCCCGCTCTGCCACCTGCGCATCGATGGCCGCCCGCTCAGCCTGGACCGCGTCGTACTGGGCCGCCAGCTGTGCGACCAGCTGCTTCTCAAACGCAAGAGCAGCCGCCTCGGTGGCGAGATTCTTCTCGAGGTCTGCCTCCGCCTCTTGCTGCTGCTTGAGCAGCGCTGAGACCTGGCTTCGCTCACCGTCGAGGTCGGTGTTGGCTTGCGCGATCTGTGAGTGCTCCTCCTCGAGGCCGACCAGGAGCCTGCGGTCGGAAGAAGCAACCTGTTGCGCACCGACCATGCGGTTCAAGAGCTGGTTGATGCTGTTGGCCGTCAAAACCAGGCGCACGTAGTTGACGCCGCCATGCGAATCGACGTAACGAAGCCGCTGGTTCAGAAGCTGCTCGCGGACGGTGACGTGCGCGTTCTGCCGGATCAGAGAAGCTTCGCCAAACCTGATCTTGCGGCTGAGCTCATCGATGGCTGCCTGCGTCTGGGCGATCAGCGCCTTTTGCGCAGCGATCTGGGATTGAAGGCTGGCGATCATGGCGTCGATGGCGTTGATCTGGTTGATCGTGTTGTTGATCTTCGACTGGATGTTGATGAGCTGGTTCTGGTTGTTGACCTGCTGCCCGATGCCCTGGTTGTAGGCGACGCAAGCCTGATATACGGCCGGCGGATCGCCCGAGTAGCAGAAGATGGCCGAGGCGTTGTGCACCGACTGTGGAGCCCACGCGGTGGCGGCCAGGATCGCGGCGATCAGCAGGCGAGCCCTCAAACCGTCAGATCCTCACGTAACGGCGGACGCCGATGTAGCTCCCCAGCGCGCCCAACAGCGCACCCGCCAGGAGCAGGTCCTGGGCGAGGATCGTGATGAACCGCGGGTCGTAGCTCAGAGGGATGAACCCGATATCGGATTTGAAACGATCGACCGCAGGTGGGTAGGCGACAACGAGCAGGGCGAGAGCGATCGAAGCCGCGATGAGCCCGGTCATGATGCCCTCGATCACGAAAGGCCCGCGGACAAACCATTCCGTCGCGCCGACGAGCTTCATCACCTCGATCTCCTTGCGGCGGTGATAGACCGCCGTGCGGATCGTGTTCATCACGATCACGACCGAAACGAGCATCAGGATCAAAAGAAGCGCAACGCCGGCCAGGCTGAGCCAGGACGACAGCTCGAGCATCCGGTTGACGAAGTCACCCTGGTAGTTGGTCGGATCGGTCGGATCGACACCCGACCAGCGCCGGGCGACGGTGTCGATGCCGGCGACGTCGCTCAGATTCTTGACGTGGACCTCGAGCTTCGCGTCAAGGGGATTGCCTTCGATCTGCTGAGCGAAGACGACGTTTTGCGGATCCGCTTTGAATTGAGCGAGCGCCTCGTCTTTCGTGATGAATCGCACGCTGGCCACGCGCGGGTCCGCGGTCAGCACCTGCTCGAAGTCGTAGACACTCTGCAGCGGCGTGTCGTCGGACACGTTGATCGAGATCTCGCTTACCTTCGCGCGAAAGCCGTCCAGCACCTGAGAGAGGGCGTGACCGACCAGGAGATTGATCCCGGCCAGAATCAGGATGAGCGTGATCGACAGAACCGCGGCCAGGCTCACGGCCAGGTTCCGCCAGAAGCTCTGCCAGGCGCTATTGAGCGCGAACTTGAGGTTTCGCAACATCATCGTGATACCTGCCTGAACGGTCGTCTCTTGCGATTTGGCCCGCGTCAATTGCGACGACGCGGCGTCGGAGAAGGTCCACGATCTCGCGGTTGTGCGTCGCCATCACCACGGTGGCGCCGCGCGCGTTGATGCGCAGGAACAGCTGCATGATCTCCCACGCGGTCGCGGGGTCCAGGTTTCCGGTGGGCTCGTCGGCGATTATGAATCGCGGCGCGTGCACCAGCGCGCGGGCGATCGCGACGCGCTGCTGCTCGCCACCGGAGAGGTTTGCCGGATACGTGTTCTCTTTCGCCGAGAGGCTGACCGTGTCGAGCGCCTCCGCCACTCGGTCCCGCACGTGCTGATCGGGCTCGCCGAGAACGCGCAAGGCAAAAGCCACGTTTTCGTAGACGGTCAGGTTCGGCAGCAGCTTGAAGTCCTGGAAGACGAGGCCGACCTTGCGCCGGTAGTACGGCAGCTTGCGCCGCTTCATACGGCCCAGCTCGATGCCGTCGACGAAGATCTTGCCCTTGGTCGGCTTCTCCTCTCGGATCAGCAGGCGCACGACAGTGGACTTGCCGGCGCCAGAGGGGCCAACCAGGAAGAGGAAGTCGCCCTCGGGCACCTCGAGGTTGATGTCGCGAAGGGCTTCAGTTCCAGTCGGATACGTCTTGAAGACGCGCTGGAAGCTGATCACCGGCCGGCTCTCGAAATCTGGTGTCAAAACCATTGGCTGCGTCTCTTGCTGTGGCGTTACGCGCCTGCGGGCGCGCGTGGCTAGGTCGCGGGCAGTATAACCCATGCCCCGTTTGGCTCCAACCCCTTCCAAGAGTGCCAACCATTGGCCTTAACGGACGAGCCCTAGGAGGCTTGCGCGACCCAGATTTCTGACGTTGCATTACGACGTCTGCGCGACCGCGCTGCTCTGACTCAGCCGCCACCGCAGCCACGCCTCGATGAAGGGATCGATCTCGCCGTCCAGCACGGCCTGGGCGTTGCCGACCTCGAGCCCCGTCCGCACGTCCTTGACGAGGGTGTACGGCTGCAGCACGTAGTTGCGGATCTGGGAGCCGAACTCGGCCGGCATGACCTGGCCGCGGATCTGGTCGAGGTGCTCCGCCGCCTCCTGCTGCTGGCGCTGGAAGAGCCGCGCTTTCAGCACCTTCATCGCGGTCTCGCGGTTCTTCATCTGCGATCGCTCGTTCTGGCAGGTGACGACGATCCCGGTCGGCAGGTGCGTGATGCGGATCGCGGAATCGGTCTTGTTGACGTGCTGTCCACCCGCCCCTGTCGAGCGGTAGGTGTCGATGCGAAGGTCGTTGGGGTTGATCACGATCCCAGCCTCATCCGTGCTCTCGAGCTCGGGCATCACCTCGACCAGGGCGAATGAGGTGTGGCGGCGGTGGTTTTGGTCGAATGGTGAGATACGCACGAGGCGGTGCACGCCGTGCTCGGAGCGCAGCAAGCCATAGGCGCGGGGCCCCCGGACGATGAGGGTGACGCTCTTGAGCCCTGCCTCCTCACCTCGTGACTCGTCGATGATCTCCGTCTCGAAGCCTCGCCGCTCCGCCCACTTGAGATACATGCGCAGCAGCATCTCGACCCAGTCCTGAGCCTCCACCCCACCCTGGCCTACCGAGATCGTGACCACGGCGTTGTGGCTGGCGTACGGATCGGTGAAGAGCAGGTCGAGCTCGCGCCGGCGGAGCTCATCGGCGATAGCCACGCCTTCCTGAGCCACCTGCTTCTCGAGCTCAGGATCGCCCTCTGCCAGCTGGTCCAGCTCCACGAGGTCGCGGGCGCGCCGCTCCAGACGCTCCCACGTGTTGACAATCTCCCGGTTCTCGGCACCCTCGCGCGCGACCTGGCCCGCCGAGCGCGGGTCATCCCACGCCCCCGGCTTGGTCAGCTCAGCGTCTAGTTCGTCCGCCCGCTTTGCTTTCGCGGGTAGGTCAAAGGTGCTCCTTGAGCTGCAGGATCCTGTTCAGAAGCTCTTTCGGGTCTAGTTCAGCGTCCATTACTTACCGTGGCACCTCTTGTACTTCTTGCCTGATCCGCACCAGCAGGGATCGTTGCGTCCGATTTTATGTTGCGCCGCGGCGCCGGAAGCAGCACCGACCGGCACAGGCGCCGAGGCAGCCGCAAGGGGGGCCGCGCGCCGCTGCTGAGGCGTCGCTCCGCGCCCTGCCCCGTTCGATCCGTCGACCTCTCCGGGTCCACTCTCGGTCAGCTGTCTGACGAGCGGCGGAGCCGGGGGAGGCGGCGCGTTGCGCTGCACCTGCACGCGGTAGATGTTCGCGACGATCGACGACTCGATCCGGTCGCGCAATTCGTTGAACATCTCGAACGCTTCGTTCTTGTACTCGACCAACGGATCACGCTGGCCGTACGCCCGGAGTGCGATGCCCTCGCGGAAGTGCTCCATCTGGGTCAGATACTCCATCCACTGCCAGTCGATCGTGCGCAGCATCACGTCACGCTCCACCATGGGCATCAGGTCCGCACCGACTTCCTCGGTCTTTCGGTCGTAGGCGTCGGACGCGGACCCGTAGAGATACTCGACCAGACTTTCGGGACCCTTCCCCAGCGCCTCATCAGGGATTTGAGTCCCAGGCGCCAGGGGCAGGTACGCGGACAGGTACTTCACCAGCCCGTCGAGATCCCAGTTCTCGGCGTGGCGGCTCTGGCAGTGCTGATCGACACCCTTCTGGATGATCTCGCGCACGTAGCCTAGGATGTTGCCGCGCGCGTCCGCGCCTTCGAGGACCTTGCGGCGCTCCTCGTAGACGATCTGACGCTGCTTGTTCATGACGTCGTCGTACTCGACCACGTGTTTGCGGGCGTCGAAGTGCATGCCCTCGACCTTCTTCTGAGCGCTCGCGATCGAGCGTGCGACCCACGGGTGCTCGATCGGCTCGACTTCCAGCGTCTCCATCAACCGGCCGATGCGGTCTGCGGCCGGTCCGAAGATCTTCATCAGGTCGTCTTCGAGGGAGATGAAGAACCGGCTCGAGCCAGGATCTCCCTGACGGCCGGCACGACCGCGCAGCTGGTTGTCGATGCGGCGGCTCTCGTGGCGCTCGGTGCCGATGATGTGCAGCCCGCCGACGTCAGTGACGCCAGGGCCGAGCACGATGTCGGTGCCGCGTCCTGCCATGTTGGTGGCAATCGTGACCGCCGCGGGCTGACCCGCCTCCGCGACGACCGCCGCCTCACGTTCGTGCTGTTTGGCGTTGAGCACGTTGTGCTTGACGCCACGTCGTTCGAGCATCTTCGAAAGCCGTTCCGACTTTTCGACCGACACCGTGCCCACGAGCACCGGCCGGTTCAGCTTGTTCATCTCCACGATCTCGTCGATCACAGCCTCGAACTTCGACTTCTCGGTCTTGTAGATGACGTCGGGGCTGTCCGCGCGCACCATCGCGCGGTGCGTGGGGATGACGACGACGTCGAGGCCGTAGATCTTGTGAAACTCCTCCGCCTCGGTCACAGCCGTACCGGTCATCCCGGCCAGCTTTTCGTACTGTCGGAAGTAGTTCTGCACGGTGATCGTGGCGATGGTCTTCTGCTCCTGTTGGACCTTCACGCCTTCCTTCGCCTCGACCGCCTGGTGCAGCCCGTCCGACCAGCGGCGCCCGGGCATCGTGCGGCCGGTGAACTCGTCGACGATGATGACCTCCGCGTCCTTGACGAGGTAGTCGCGGTCGCGCAGGAAGAGCGCCTTCGCCTTCAGCGCCTGGTTGATCTGATGCGCCTCGATCACGTTCTCGAGGTCGTAGATGTTCTTGATTCCAGTCCAGCGCTCCATCTTCGCGATGCCAGTTTCGGTCAGTGAGGCGGACTTGTGCTTCAGGTCGACCTCGTAGTCCTCACCCTCAGTTAGCCGCGCGGCCCAACGCGCGTACTGGTAGTACTTGTCCGTCGATTCATCTGACTGACCGGAGATGATGTGCGGCGTGCGAGCCTCGTCGATCAGGATCGAGTCGACCTCGTCGACGATCCCGTAGTTGAGGTCTCGCTGGCTGCACTGCTCGAGGTCTCGCGCCATGTTGTCGCGCAGGTAGTCGAAGGCCAGCTCTGAGTTCGTCGCGTACGTGATGTCCGCGGCGTAGGCCTCCTTCTTGCTCGCCGGCCGCAGGTGCTGAAGGCGGGGATCGGGATGCGTTTCGTCGAGGTACTCGGGGTCGTAAACAAACGTCGCCGTCGACCCAACGTTCACGCCCACCGTCAGACCGAGCAGGTGATAGATGGGCGCCATCCAACCCGCGTCGCGGCGCGCCAGGTAGTCGTTCACGGTGACCAGATGCACGCCCTTGCCGGCCAGCGCGTTGAGGTACAGCGCGAGGCTGGCGACGAGAGTTTTGCCTTCGCCGGTTTTCATCTCGGCGATCTTTCCCTGGTGCAGGACGATGCCACCGACGAGCTGGACGTCGAAGTGGCGCAGACCCACGGCGCGGCGACTCGCCTCACGGCAGAGGGCGAACGCCTCGATCAGAAGCTCATCGAGGTCTTGACCATCGCGAGCCTTCTCGCGCAGCTCATCGGAGCGAGCGCGCAAGCCCGCGTCGTCGAGCTCTTTGAGCTCGGGTTCGAGCGCCGTGATCGCCTGGGCGATCGAAAGGTGACGCTTGACCTCGCGCTCGTTGGGGTCGAGAAGCCGTGTCAGGATCGCCATGGGGTCTGAACTAGAGGTTACCCGGCCCGGGCGGATCTAAATCCGGGCTAGGGCACTATGGGTTCGATCACGGCCAGCGAGCCGTCTGCCCGCCGAACCAGGATCTGGATCTCGCCCGAGTCCTCGTCCAGGTAGATCACGAAGGGCTGGCTGTCGGCCTGGAGCTCGGATAGAGCTTCTGCCTCGGACATCGGCCTGAGCTTCAGGCGCAGCCGCTCCGGCTCGGCGGGGCGGCGTTTTGCTCGTTCCTCCTGGGGCGGCACCCGAACCGGCGAGACCGCCTGCTTCCGGTGCGTCACCTTCTCCTTGAACGCGACCAGCTGGCGATCGATCCTGTCCAGCGCGAGGTCGAGCGCCGACTGAGGGTCCGCGCCGCGCTCGCGCGCGTGCAGCACAGGCGTGCGCCGGCCGTCGAGGTGCAGGTTTATCCGGCAGACCGAGATCGCCAGCCCGCTTCGCTTCTGCTCCTCGGAGAACTCCACCTCCGCGTCGACCACTTTGCCGAAGTGGCGCTCGAGGCGGTTGAGCTTGCGGAGCGCCGTATCGCGCACTTCCTGCCCCAGACCGTTGGTACGGTCGTGCAGGACGACCTTCACAACCCGAGTATAACCCTGGCTTCGGAGGCTGCCTAGCGGGTCGCCGGCTTGTATCCGGGAGGTGGCGGGAAGAGGGCTATGATCTCCTTCGGAAGCGGGATCCCCTGGTTGAACATCCGGTCCAGGATCTTCGGCCGGAGGCCGGTCGGCTTGAACTCGGCGATGATCTTGCCGTCAGGCGTAGCACCTTTCTGGTCCATCACGAAGATGTCCTGCATCGTGATCACGTCCTGCTCCATGCCCACGATCTCCGATACCGCGGTGACCTTGCGCGACCCATCGCGCAGCCTGTTGAGCTGCACGATCAGGTTGATCGCGCCCGCGACCTGCTGGCGGATAGCGCGTATGGGCAGGTCGACGCCCGCCATGAGAACCAGCGTCTCGAGTCGGGCGAGTGCGTCGCGGGGGCTGTTGGCGTGGAGCGTGGTCATCGAGCCGTCGTGGCCGGTGTTCATCGCCTGCAGCATGTCGAGCGCTTCACCGCTGCGGCACTCGCCGACCACAATGCGCTCGGGGCGCATGCGGAGCGAGTTGATGACCAGGCGCTGGATTGTGATCTCGCCTTCGCCGTTGATGTCCTTGGGCCTCGTCTCGAGGCGGCACACGTGCTCCTGGTGGAGCTGCAGCTCGGCCGCGTCTTCGATGGTCACGATGCGATCCTCGACGGGGATGAAGCCCGAGAGCACGTTGAGAAACGTGGTCTTACCGGTGCCGGTTCCACCCGAGACGATGATGTTCGCCTTGGACAGCACCGCCGCCTTCAGGAATCCAAAGCCGGCTTCGTTGCACGTTCCAAAGCGGATCAGGTCTTCGACCTGGTAGGGGTCGCGAGAGAACTTGCGGATGGTGAGCAGCGGGCCGTTCAGCGCGAGCGGACGGATGACCGCATTGACGCGGGAACCGTCGGCGAGTCGCGCGTCACAAAGCGGTGACCGCTCGTCGATGCGCCGGCCGACGGTGCGAACGATGAACTGGATCACATTGAGAAGCTGGTCTTCGTCGACGAACTTGATGTTCGTGAGCACGACCTTGCCCGCCATTTCTACGTACACGTGGTCGTTGCCGTTGACCATGATCTCGGTTACTCGGTCGTCCCGAATCAGCGGCTCGATCGGCCCGAGCTGCTGGTAGTACTCGTCGATGTTGATGCCCGGGATCCGGACTGCCATTCGGCTAGCCTCCGCTCTTGAATTGGTAAACCGAGCGCCAACTATACGTTAACCCTCGCGATTGAGACCCCCGTTACAGGCCCCGATCCGGCCGCGCGCAATGCGCTTGCGCAGGCATCAAGGGTCGCTCCGGTGGTCGCAACGTCGTCCACCAGCAAGATCGAATCGCCTTCGAGACCCGCACCGCGCCAGCTGAACGCGCCTCTCACGTTGTCGAAGCGCCGCAGCCGGTCGCGGCCGACCTGCGGCGGTGTGGGAACCGTACGTACGAGTTCTCCCTCAGGCGCGTCCAGCGTCATCCGCTTCCGGAGCTCGCGGGCCAGGAGCTCCGCCTGGTTGTAGCCACGCTGGCGCAGGCGGGCCGGATGCAGGGGGACTGCGATCACACAGCGCGCCGCCAGGCCCTCGATGGCGAGCCGCTCCGCGATGAGCTGAGCCAGCGGACCGGAGAGGCGACGCCAGCCCTCGTACTTGAACCGATGCACCGCGCTCTCGATGGGCCCTTCATACGCGACCGCGGAACGCAGGCGCGTCAACGACTTCAACCTGGCTCGGCAGCCACAGTCGCGCCGCGCTGAAGCGACCTCAACGCCGCAGTGTCCACACAGCGGCTCCTCGAGGCGCCGAACCCTCGCCCGACATGCATCACACAGCCAGGCGCCGACTTTGCGACATCCGCCGCAACGCGGCGGCAGCAGGAAGTCAAGAAGAGACACATGGTCAGCGTATGCAAACGAGTCAACGTGCTCTTAACAGGCCGCGCGCCCGTCCTGACCGGTGTCGTCTAGGCTGTCAAAGCCCGGCGTGGCGACAGAATGGGGCTATGACCGATGGGTGTGGGCGCAGGGCAGTGGCTCACTCCTCAGCGCGTGACCAAGATAACCGTCTCGAATGTGGTCGATCGCAATGACGGTCGCAGCAGCGCCTAAGCTAGCCCCATCTAATGAGACTGCGCGTGGCAGTGGTTGGAGCCGGCTTCATAGGTCAGCTACACGCCCGCGTCATCTCCGAGAGTCCCCTCGCGAAGCTCGCGGCGATAGTCGACATTGACCGGGAGGCCCGCGAGACGGTCGCCTCACACTTCGGGGTTGACTCGTATCCGTCTGTGGACTCGATCTGTGAAGACCCGGAAGTAGACGCGACGATTGTCGCGGTTCCCGATACCGCCCACGAGGAGCCGGCAACTCGATTGCTCCAGGCAGGCAAGGCGGTGCTGCTCGAGAAGCCCATGGCGCATTCGCTGGATGCCGCGCGCCGCATCGCCGCGGTCGCCCGATCCTCGGGGAGCCGGCTGATGGTGGGACACATCCTGCGGTTTGATCCGCGCTACGCCGGAGCGGCATCCCAGGTTGCGGCGGGCGTCCTGGGTCAGCCGCTGCACGTGACCGCCGGTCGTTTCACCCTCCGTGCTGTTGGGACGCGCATGGCAGGAAGGAGCTCGCCTTGCTTTTACCTCGGCATACACGACATAGACGCCATGCAGTGGGTCACGGGCCGAAGGATCACCCGGCTATACGCACGAGCGGTTGGAACCGTTTCGGACAGCTCGATACCACCGACCGACGACGCGATCTTCGCAACCTGCGAGCTGGAAGGCGGAGTGGTTGGAAACCTGCAATTTGGGTGGACGCTGCCCAACAACTTTCCCTCCGGAATCAATGCACGTCTCGAAGTCGTCGGAACGATGGGAAGTGTGGCCGTCGACACACTCGACCACGGCCTACGGGTTGTCGGTGTCGCAGGAATGACGCTCCCCGACGGGCTCCACTGGCCGGAGACCAACCAGCGGATCACCGGAGACCTGGCCGATGAGGTGAATCACTTTGTCCTCAGCGTTTGCAACGACCAGGACTTCCTTGTGCCCGTCGCTGACGCGGTTCGCAACGTGGCGGTGAATGACGCAATCATCCGGTCCATCACGAGCAACGTCCCTGAGACGGTGGACGTGGTCGCTGATTGAGCTCTCCGTCAGATGACCGCCTGTGAGTTGGAGTAGAAGGAGGCCAAGTCAGCCGCGACCTTGGCCGCGGCGACCGTAAGGAACCGGGCACCCAGCTCGGCGCTGGCGCCGCCAGGGTTGTCGGTGAACCCGTCGATCGCTTTCCAGGAGCCGTGGATCTCAGCTCGATAGTCCGACCGGAACGGCGGGTTTACGGGGGCCAGATCGGGCCGGCTCGGCCGCTTTTCCCGGACGAGGTGGCCCGCCATCGCCATCATGGCCGCGGTTTCAAAGCCCCCAGCGTGGCCCGGAATGGTCCGGATCGTAGGGCTCCCGGCCTCAACCAGGGCGTCATAGGCCATCGCCCACCACGAGCCGGCGCCGACGGCGACGGGGAGCTCCAATCCCAGATCGCGTGCAACAACCTGAGCCAGCTCGTGGTTGCCGCCGTGGCCGTTGAGATAGAACATGCGCCGGAATCCGCCGGACGCCGCTGACCGTCCGATATCCATCAGCACGCCATAGAGGGAGAGGCTGGTCATCGAAAGAGTTCCCCCAAATGGAATGTGATGCGTCGAAGTTCCCACAGGCAACGTTGGCGCCAGCACCACCGGAACGGAATCCCGTAGCGCCAGCACGACCCGCTCGGCAACGGCTTCCACAAGCATCGAGTCAGTCCCGACGGGAAGGTGCGGCCCGTGCTGTTCGGTCGCACCCAGCGGAACGACGAGGAGGCTCTCGGGCGCGGCTTCGTTCGCTTCGGACCTTGTCATTTCGACAAGGCGTCGAACCGCTCCGCGGTCAATCCCCATCTGGATCGCGGATGTCGAGAACCACACTTTTGATCTGAGTCATGAACCGTATCGATTCCATCCCACCAACGCGCCCCACCCCGCTGCCCTTGCCGGACCACCCGCCGAACGGCGTGCGTCCGTCCCAATACGCCGCCGACTCATTCACGTTCACGACCCCGCACTCCAGCCGCTCTGAGATGTTGAAGGCGGCGTTCATGTCTGACGTGTAGACCGAGGCACACAAACCCAACGTGCAGCTATTGGCGACCGCGATGGCATCCTCGACGTCACGAACGACGATGACGGGAGCGATAGGCCCGAATGTCTCCTCGCGATTGGCCAGCGACTCACGGCTCACATGATCCACGACGGTGGGCTGGTAGTACAGATCAGTCGGCTGGCCCTTGGCGCGGGCGCCCCCGAAGACGACGCCGGCCCCACGATCGACTGCGTCACGAATGTGGCTGTCCATCTTTATGGCGACGCCTGGATTATTGAGCGGGCCCATGGTCGTACCCTCGTGCAATGGATGTCCGAGCTTCACTCGCGACGCGTTCGAAACGAGGCCATCCAGCACCTGGTCGTGGACGCGTTCCGTCACAAGAATTCGTTCGCTGCTCTGACAGATCTGGCCGGCATTGGTGAAGCAGCCGATAGCGGTCCCAGATATCGCTGCCTCGAGGTTCGCATCGTCGAGGATGATCGTCGGTCCGTTGCCCCCCAGCTCCAGTAACAGGGGCTTGGCACCGGCATGCTTCGCGATCAGGCTTCCCGTTGCGGTGCTGCCGGTGAAGCCAACGGCGTGCGTGCCGGAGCTGGCCACGATCTCCTCACCCGGAACCGCCCCTCCATGGATCAAATTGATCGCCCCCTCCGGCAGACCTGCCTCAAGAAGGCACTCAACCAGGCGAGCCGCGATCATCGAGGTCGTCGGTGCCGGCTTCCAAACAACAACATTGCCTGTGGCGAACGAAGCCGACAGGTACTCGCTCGGGATACCAACTGGATAGTTCCAGGGAGTCAGGACGGCGACTACTCCGTGCGGCTGGCGCAGCGTAAAGATTCGCTTGCCGGCCGCCGCTGGCAGCAAGCTGGTCTCCAGCTTGGAGATGTAGTCGGCTGCATCGCGGAAGAGCTGCGCTGCGAAATTGATCTCGTCAATGGCTTCGCGCAGTGGCTTGCCTTGCTCCAGCGAGAGCTCTGGCGCCAGGCGCGCCTGGCGGGCCAGGATGGTGTCGGCTATCCGGTGGCACAGAGCAGCACGTTCGAGAATCGAGAGACGCGCGCTCGAATGACGAGCCCGGTTGGCCGCGTCAACGGCTGCGCGTGCATCTTCACGAGTGCCGTCTGAGACGGCACCGATCACCTGACCCGTCGCCGGGCTGACCTGTTCGAATGCTTTCCCGTCGGAGGCATCCCTCCACTGCCCGCCTATGAACAGTCGCACCGGCCGTGACTCGACCGCGGTTTCCATCAAGGTCTTCACCTCCCGTCGACTCCTGCCAGAAGGCGCTTCAGGCGCTTGGTCCGTGCCGTCACACCGGCCAGGCCGGACCGGCCCGTTCCGTCTGTCAGAGCAGAGCCGATGCCGAGCGCAAAGGCACCGGCTTGCATGAACTCAGCTGCGTTCGAAAAGTCGATTCCACCGGTCGGTAGTGGGCGAAGCTGCGGAAACGGGCCCAAGAGGTCACGAAGATATCCCGGGCCCAGGCGGACTGCGGGAAAGATCTTGATCAGCTCCACCCCCGCCTCCAGGATCGCTCCTACCTCGCTCGGCGTCAGCGCTCCCGGGATATAGGGAATGCGAGACGACCGAGCCTTGTCGAGCACCTTCTCGTTGAAGTCGGGCGAAACCAGGAACCGCGCGCCCGCGGCGATCGCGCCCTCCGCGTCCGATGCATTCCGCACCGTGCCGGCTCCAACCAGGGCGCGGTCCGCCAGCCGCGACACCAGCTCGGCGATGGCTTCGAGAGCCCCCGGTGTGGTGAGAGCGACTTCGATGCTGGAAATTCCACCGCTGACGATGGCCTCGGCCAATGGGACGGCCAGCTCCGGGCCCCGCGTGCGCACGATGGCCACAAGTCGTTCCGGCGCTATCTCTTCAGTCACCGGCTCGACCGCGCTCCTGCGACCTCTCGAGCAGCCGCTCCATCTCTTCGAGGGTTGGATATCCCTGGAAGTCTCCAGGCGTTGCGACGGCGCACGCGCCGCAGAGATTCGCCCTCCGCAGGCATTCATATGGAGAGAGACCGCGAAGATACGAGGCCAGGAATCCAGCGTCGAATCCGTCGCCGGCTCCGACGACATCGACGACCGCCGGCGCGTTGTAGCCGCCATGCGCGAAACGGAGTCCATCGACTAGCGCTACCGCGCCGTCCGGGCCCATCTTGGCGGCAGCGATTCGGGGCCCGAGCGCAACCGCAGCACCCAACGCCTCATCGATGTCAGAGACGCCGAAATAGTCGAGAAACTCCTCCTCGGTCCCGAAGATCGCTGAGCTCTTTTGGATGACAGGACCGATCGCCTCTCGTGCGGATTCGATACTCCAGAGCTGGAGCCGGAGGTTGAGATCGAGTGAGATCATCGCCCCAGAATCCAGCGTTAACTCAACCGCCCTGCGCATGGTGCGGGCACACGATTCGCTCAGCGCGAATGTCATTCCGTTGAGATGCACGAGCCTGGCGTCACGGAAGTGGTCGGGGCTGAGATCATCGGGCTGCAGGTTGCTTGCCGCCGAACCACGACGGTAGTACTGAATGCGCGTGACCCCGGTCGCATTGTGATGCTTCAGATAAAGGCCAGTGTTCCGGGTTGGATCCCGGATGACCTGCGACACGTCGACTCCCTCTCGGGCGATTGCATTCAGAACAAGGTCACCCAAAGGCTCATCGCCCAACCGGCTTATCCACGCCGAGCGGTAGCCCAGTCGCGACATGGCGATCGCGAAATTCGAGTCAGCTCCGGCGAAGTCCAGCTTCAAACGTTCCCCGAATCGGAGGGGTGCGGTCGTGTCCTCGCCGTAAAGCAAGACCATCGTTTCGCCGATCGTCACGATCTCAGCACCCATCAACTGGAACTTCAGCCTTTACCCAGGGCGGCCACGAGGCCTCTGGTGAGGAAGCGCTGAAAGACGATCGCGAAAATGAGTGGCGGCACCATCGCGAGCACTACGCTGGTCGCGATCAGAGCCAAGCTCGCATCCGGGTTGGTGGCAACCGACGAGAGAATTACGGGGAGTGTCTGCGATCCGATCGTCTGCGTGAGGAGCAACGCAAAAAGGAACTCGTTGTACGACGACATGAAGGCGAACGCTCCCGCAGCCGCCAGGCCAGGTGCAGCCAGTGGTAAGACGATCCGGAGGAACAACTGAAGACGCCCACATCCGTCGATCTGCGCTGCTTCCTCGATGTCAATCGGCAGGGAGATGATGTAGTCGCGCAGAAACCAGATGGTGAACGGCAAGGAAAAGGTCAGGTAGACGAGTATCAGTCCGACGTATGAATCGAGCAGGCCGAGCGCGCTGACGATCGCGTAGTAAGGGATCGCCACCGCAATGACCGGCAGCAGCCGGGTGCCAAGCAGAAAGTTGAAAACCAGCGATTTGCCTCTGAATTTGAGGCGAGCGAACGTGTAGGCGGCGAGAGCACCGAAAGCCACGTTCACGAGAGCCACAGTGAGCGCGATGATCGCGCTGTTCTCCAGTGCTGCAGGAACCTCACGCGCCTCCTGCGAGATCCGGCTGCGAAGCGTTCCCCGGACGTTGAGGCCTTGCGGAACCGTACCCGTGAAGATGTAGTCGAAGTTGGCCACCGTCGGCTGCTGCGGTATGAGGTGGCTGGGGCGTGTCAGGAGCTCGTTCTCACCCTGGAAACTGGAGTCGAGCATCCAGAGTATCGGCCCGAGGATGAACAGCAGCATGACCGCGGTCGCAGCCCATAGACCGGCCGGTCGCAGAAAGGCTCGACTGCCGATGTAGGCGGTCACCGTCGCTCTTCCGAACGGAGGATCCGGAGGTACAGAACGATCACGCCCAGCAGAACCAACGCGATCAGGAATGCCAGGGCGGCTCCGGCTCCCAGATCCAGGAATTTGAAGACCTCCGCGTACGCGAACCAGCTGATCAGCGAGGTGGCATCAGCCGGGCCTCCTCCGGTCATCACGTAAACCAGGTCGAATGTCGTCGCGGCCACGATCGTCTCGTAGATCAAGACGATGACGATCGTGGGCCTGAGCAGCGGCACGGTGATACGCCGGAACGCAGCCACGCGCCCCGCGCCATCGACCGCCGCCGCACTGTAGAGGTCGGGCGAAATTGTCTGCAGACCAGCCAACAAGAAGATGGCCGCCAGTGGTCCCTCGCGCCAGACATGAGCCACCGCCAATCCCACCCTGGCCAGGGCCGGCTGACTCAACCAGGGGATGTAGTCATGGATGATTCCGAGCTGATAGAGGGCCGAGTTCAGGAGACCGTAGTCGCCGTTCAGCAACCAGCGCCACACGATGCCGCTCACCACGGCCGGCATCGCCCATGGCAGCAGGATGGCGACCCTGAGGATCCTGGCGCCGGCGAATGCTTCATTGAGAAGCAGCGCCGAGAGCAGTCCGAAAATCATCACCCCCGGGACAGCCATGGCCATGAACGCAGCGGTGGACACCAGCGAGGAAACCAGGTAGTAGCTGTGGAGGACGTTGCTGAAGTTCTGGAAACCGACAAAGGGGTTGTTGAGAGGGTCGGTTAGAACCTCTTTGTGCAGGCTGAGGTACACCGAGTAGCCAATCGGGTAAAGGCTGAACGCGGCCATGATCAGCAGCACCGGCAGGAGAGTCAGATATGCGTAACGTGACTCTCCTCGCGTTGCGATTTCACTGCGTCGCCTCGAGGGCCGGCGCGCCTCACCAGCCCTCAATTCGGCCACGTCCTAACCTCTAAGACAAGATCAGCCTTTCTTCAAGCTGTTCCACTTGTCAGCTATCGCGGTCAGCGCCGCGGTCGTGCTGACCTGCCCGAGGTAGGCCTTCTGGAGTTCACTCCGCGTGAAAACGTCCCACGACGGATAGTACTTGGTCAGCCCTTCCTTTGAGCGCGCCAGCTGCTGATTCTGTCGCAACATGTCCGGGTTACCCCAGGTGCTGAATGCCTTGCGCACATCGGCGTCGTCCCAAAGCGACTTCCAACCGAAGCCCAAGCCGTTCTCAACCGCCCAGCGCTTGACCACGGGGCTGATCGCACCGTCCGGCTTTCCGCCGAAATACTGCAAGAAATCATCACCAAACTTGATGACACTCGTGTCCCTCTTGGTGAGCTGATCCGTGACAGCGTAAAAGCGCACGTAACCGACCGTGTTGTGCGTATCGCCAGGCATTGGCGCCATCTTGAACTGACCCGAGAACGGACCTGAGCCACTTTTATTCAGCTCGGCCTGGTTGTACGTCTCCAGGATCGTGAACGTGTGCGCGCCAGACTCCATCGCCTTGACGACCGGGATCTCTTGCGACGTCAGAGAGGCCGGATCGAGGATCTTTGACGTATTGAGGGCGCCTGAGATCCAATCGATTGTCTTCGCCGCAGCAGAGCCGCCTTTATTGAACACCGGATTCAAACTGTCATCGAAGAGGTGGCCATCCGTCAACGAAAAGACCATGGACGTCCAGACTTCGATGGAGCCGGGATCATCCTGGGCGAACAGCAGGATGACTGGATAGTTGGCGATGCCTTTTGCTTTGATCTGCTGGGACTGCTGCGCGAGCTCAGCCCACGTGGTTGGAGGCTGTGAGATCCCTGCCTTCTTGAGGTGATCTTCGTTGTACAGAAAGGCCCACGTGTCTGCGTAATACGGGATGCCGTAGTTCTTGCCTTGATAGGTCATGCCCTGAATGACATAGGGGAAATAGTCACTCGTGTAGCCGTTCAGATCGGGATACTTCTGCTCAAGTGGCGACAGCCAACCTGCCGCGGCCCACTCGGAAAGCCAATGGTCGGAGCTGTAACAGACATCGGTTGGCGTTTTCGCGGCGAACCGCGCGACCATTGTGTCGTGATAGTTGGTCCATGCGAAGTCCTGGAAGTTGACGTGGAGGCCTGAGACCTTCGCCTCCAGCTTCTTGATGTTGTCCCTGATCGTCTCCACGCCATACGACCAGACAACGAAGGTCAGGTCGGCTTTTGAGGTGCCCTGGGTGCCCGATGTGCACGCTTCCAAAAGAGCGACTGCCCCTGACATGGAAAGCCCCAGGGCCACGGCTCCTTGTAGAAAACCTCGCCGGCTGAGCCGGCCGGTGGTCACGCCTTCAACGAGTGTCTCGATGCTCATTCCTCGAACCCTCCCCACATGTACTGACTAAACGGTCCTGATTCTCCTCGTGCTCCTTGCCACTTCTCGGGCCGTATCGGGACGTAGATAACCGAGCAAGCCCGATACATCGCGCCCAACGCGCACCACCTCCCCGACCAGACCTTCGCTCAGCATCGGCTCAATTCTTTGTGCGGGTCCAGAAACACTCATCGCCGCAATCACCGCGCCCGAATGGTTTCGAACGGGCACGGCGACGCAGCGCACGTCCAGCTCGTGCTCGCCCAGATCCAAGGCGTAGCCCTGCTCATTCACCTGAGCCAGAAGCGCGCGCAATGCCTTGGGATCAACGACGGTGCGTGCGGTCGGCGCCTCGAGTGGTGGCCCTTCGAGAATTGCCTCGGCTTTATCCGGATTGAATGCCAGCAGGACTCGACCGAGTGCTGTGCAGTGAGCAAGTGCTGTGCGCCCAACCCGCGAGCTCATCAAACCTATTGCGTGGAGGCCTTCCAGCTTTTCGAGGTAGATGATGTGCCGTCCGTCGAGTGCGGCCAGATGAACCGTCTCGCGGGTCTGGTTGCGGAGCTCATCCATCAGCGGCGCCGCCTTGACCCGAACGTCCAGTTGACCCAATGCGACACCCGCGAGGCGAATCACCGTCAGCCCGAGGCGGTAGGCGTTACCTTCGCGATCCGGCTCCAGGTATCCCCTGGCGACGAGGTTTGCCATGAGTCGGTATGCCGTGCTTGGTGTCAGGCCTGTGGCTCCACAGACCTGCATCAGGGTCAGGCTGGGGCCGGCGTCGATGAAGACGTCGAGAACCGCAAGGACTCGTTCGACCGACCTCGTGCGGTAGGCGCTGGTTTTCATCTGATGAAAATCACAATCATCACCTGAGAAAACTCTAAATTTATGAAGCATCTGGGATCGGCTGTCAAGGGTCCTGCGTCTGGCCGATAACGCTCGGTTCGATGAGCTAACAGGTGGTTGGCAGTCGGCCTCCTCCCCATTTATGAGGCGGTGTCTGGAGAAGCCAGACGGAGGGGCTACTGGATGATGATCTGGTCGCCTCGCTGCAGGTCAATCTCACCGGTCGAACCTGGCGGCAGCTCCAACACGCTGCGGGCGCCGATCTCCCACCACACCACGCCGTACCAGGCCGGGAGCTTGCGATAGACCTTCTTGACCCGCTCACCGCTGTCGAGGAAAACCGCGTCGATCGGGAAGTTCATGAACATCATGTGGATTCCGCTGCAGGGATTGATCCACATGCCTCGGCCTGGGTCAAGCCTCTTTCTGAACATCAATCCAATCCCGCGGCCGAACATGGTGCGCGGCATCTCGAGCTCGTCGGCGAGCACCTTGCCGCTTCGTTCGTGCACAGCGCGTCTTCCATTCACGACGATCGACTAGCGTAAGTTCCCGCGCGATGGATTTCGACAGCGATGGAGTCCGGCTGCATTACGAGGTCAACGGGCCGGAGAATGGCGCGCCGCTCATCGCCGTGCATGGATTCGCCTCGGACTACCGCCTCAACTGGGTCGGCAGCCGATGGCAGGAGACGCTGACCAACGCGGGCTTTCGAGTCATAGGGCTGGATTGTCGCGGTCACGGACACAGCGACAAGCCGCACGACCAGGCTGCATACGCGGTCGAGACAATGGCAAACGACGTCGTCAGGCTGCTCGACCACCTCGCGGTAAGCGCCGCCGCGTACCTCGGCTACTCGATGGGGAGCCGCATCGGCCTCGAGGTCATGCTCGATTTTCCGGGTCGCATCCAGCGCGCGGTGCTCGGCGGGATCGGCGCCGCAGGGGCGATCGACCGCGCCGACGAGATCGCGCGAGCCTTCCTCAGCGGCGAACCGACCGACGATCCAGTTGCCCGAACCTTCTACAGGTTCGCGTCCTCGCGTCCGACCAACGACCTGATCGCGCTTGCAGCATGCATCGGGGGGCTGCGCCCCGAACGCAACCCGGATCGCCTGGCGAAGATCCGCACGCCCATCCTCATCGTGGTGGGCGACCACGACGAAATCGCGCGCGGCGCGCCTGAGCTCATCGAGCTCATCCCGTCGGCGCGGCTCGTCACGATTGCCGGACGCGATCACATGAGCGCGGTCGTGGCACGCGAGTTCAAGCAAGCCGCGCTCGAGTTTCTGACCGCGGATTCCTGACCGGACCTACCCCGACCGGTGGTGGTAACGGATGCGGTGCTTGCCTTTCTGCATCACGGTCCCGGCGGGGACAACCGAGATGGTTCCATCGGGCTCGAGCACCGCGAGTTGGACTTCCTTCGGGTCCGCGATGCCATGCTCGCGAATGGCCGTCTCGGCCTCCTCCTGGTCGACACCCTCGCGGCGCATCACCTCGATGAGATATTTGCCGTCGCGCATGATGACAGCGGGCGCCGGCGTGAAGAGCCGGTGAAACCGGGGCAGGTTGTCCAGCTTGCCGACGAGGAAATTCATCCCGACGAGGGTCGCGATCAGGATGAATCCGGCCCCAAGCGAGGTGTCAGGTCCGGTGATCGCCGGCTGCAGCGCGTTGGCGACCAGCAGGATGAACACGAGGTCGAACAGCGTGAACTGGCCGACCTCTCGTTTGCCGAACAGGCGCAGGGCGACGAGCAGCGCCAGGTAGATCAGCGCCGCGCGTAAGACAAGCTCCCACGCCGGGAGGCTTGGCAGGATTGCGATTAGTGCCGCGCGCTACCTCGGCCGCATCAGGATCAGCACAGCCGGTCCGAGAAGCACGATCCACAGCGTCGGGAAGATGCAGCCGACCATGGGCAGCATCATCTTGAGCGTGGCCTGGGCGCCTTTCTCCTGCGCCCGCTGGCGCCGCTTGCGCCGCATCTCGTCGGCCTGGATGCGCAGGATCTTGCCGATGCCGGTGCCGAACTGCTCGGACTGGATGACCGCCTGCATGAAGTTGTGCAGGTCCTCCACGCCGCTGTTCCGGCCCATCTCGTCCAACGCCTCGAGGCGCGGCCGACCGAGGCTGACCTCGCGAAGCGCCTTGGCCAGCAGGTCGGACAGAGCGTTCTTGTACTTGTCTGTGACACGCGCGAGCGCGGCGTCGAAACCGAGCCCTGCGTCGACGCAGATCACGAGCAGATCAAGCGCGTCCGGCAGGCCTTTCATCACCTCGGCACGCCGCGCGTCGACCTTCTGCTTGAGCCAGAGGACGGGGGCGTAGTAGCCAAGGATGGTGCCCAGCACGAGCGAGATGACCAGGTAGACGACATTGCCGAGAAGCAGCCCGAGCAGCAGGCCGATCGCGGCGAACACCGCGGCCGCGACCAGGCGAACGGCCATGAAGTCTTCGGGCGTCAGGTTGCCCGGCCGTCCCGCCAGCTCGAGCCTGTTGAGCACGTCTTGCCGCGCTTTCTGTGGCGTCGAGCGCGAGAGCAGCGATCCAAGCCTTTCGATCGCCGGGCGCAGCACGCGCTCACTGAACGGCCGCTGGAGCTCGATCTCTTCGACCGTCAGCGGCTTCTCACCGCCGTAGACGGACAGGCGCTGCTGAACCATCTGCGCGGTGTTGGTGGTCGGCGTGCGCGAGATGCCGATGAAGAACAGGAGGACGCCGCCCGCGCAGATCAGTGCGAGAAGCAAAGTGGTTGACATGGGCTATACCTCGATCGCCACGATGCGGCGGATGATCAGATTTCCGATGAAGATCATGAACGCGCCGATCGCGATCAGGATCCAGCCGATGATGCTCGAGAACATCGGTTGGAAGTACGTCGGTGTAACGAAGAACATGAAGACGGCGAGGAGAATCGGGAGCGCTGTGATGATCGTCCCTGACGCCTTGGCCTGCGCGGTCAGGGTCTGAATCTCCCCCTTGATCCGCACCCTTTCGCGAATCGTGTAGGCGATGTTGTCCAGGATCTCCGCCAGGTTGCCACCGACTGTGCGGTGGATCGAGTAGGCCGTCGCCACGAGGTCGAAGTCCTGGCTCGCGATGCGCTTGGTGATGTTGCCCAGGGCTTCATCGGGGGATCCACCGAGGTTCATCTCGCGAACCGCCCTTCCGAATTCGTCGCCGATGGGCGCCACTGCGTTCTTCGCGACGGTGTCGATCGCCTGCGCAAACGAGTACCCGGCCTTCAGCGCGTTGGACAGCAGCGTCAGCGTGTCGCCGAGCTGGGAGTTGAACTTCTTCAGGCGCTGGCTCACCCGGTACTTCACATAGAACCCGGGGATCAGGTAGCCGGCGAAGAACAGCAACCCGAAGATGAGCCCCCATCGCCAGTAGCCGATGAGGCCGACCACCACGCCGCTGCCGAGCTGGATCATGAAGTATTCCGATGGGCGCAGCTTCAAGTCGGCGCGCTGCAGCTGCTCGGTAACCGACGGCTTGCCTTTCTTGACGTCGCCACGACCCATCCTGTCCGCGGCCGGCTGGAACAGCCGGTTGAGCGAATCCCGCAGGCCGGTCGACTGGGGCAGCGCCTGGGCACCCGCCGTCGTCACCCCATACGCTGCCAGCCGCGCCTGGAAGTCCTCGGCACCGCCTGCGGCGCGTCGCATCTGGCTGATGCCGAGGAAGAGCAGGAACACGCCGGCGAATGCGATCAGCCCGAAAACCACGGGGATTGGTGGCATCTAAATCTCCTTGAGGGTCAGTACAGCTTATCCGGCGGTGGCTGTTTTCCAGCCGTAAAGAGTTGTTCCGAGACGTCTTCTCCTTCCGCTCTGAGGTGCTCCATGCGAATCGGCAGCACACCGGTGGCGGCGTGATAGCCGACTGCTTTGCCCTCGGCGTTCACACCGACCTGCTTGAAGGTGAAGAGCTCCTGGAACTGGACCTCGCCGTCCTTGATGCCTGTGATCTCAGCGACGCTCACGATCCGGCGGATACCACCGCGAAGGCGGGACTGCTGGACGATCAGGTGGATGGCCGAGCCGATGGTTTCCCGGATGGCTCGCGAAGGCAGGTCCTGGCCGGCCTGGAGAACCAGCGTCTCGAGACGGACGAGGGCCTCTTTCGGGTTGTTGGCGTGGAGGGTCGACATCGATCCATCGTGGCCCGTGTTCATGGCCTGGAGCATGTCCAGGGCCTCACCGCCACGACACTCACCGACGATGATGCGATCAGGGCGCATACGCAGACAGCTCTTGACCAGCTCGCGGATCGGAACCGCACCCTTGCCCTCGACGTTGGGCGGACGCGATTCGAGCTGGATCCAATGCGGCTGCTGCAGCTGGAGTTCGGCGGCGTCCTCGCAGGTGATCAGGCGCTCGTTCTCGGGAATGAACGATGAGAGAATGTTGAGCAGCGTCGTCTTACCTGAGCCGGTGCCACCGGAGACGAGGATGTTGAGCCGCGCCCGGACGCATGAGCGCAGGAAAGTCATGATCTCCGGGCTCGACGACTTGAACCGGTTGACGATGTCGGCCGGTCCCCACTTCTCCTTGGCGAACTTGCGGATCGTCAGCGCGGGGCCTTTCAAAGCGATTGGGGGAATGACCACGTTGACACGCGAGCCGTCTTTCAAACGGGCGTCGCAGATCGGCGTCGACTCGTCGACACGCCTGCCGACCAGGCTCACGATTCGGTCGATCACCTGACGCATCTGCCGTTCCGACTCGAACGTCACCGATGAGAGGATCGGCTCACCGCTCTTCTCGACGTAGATCTGCTTGGGGTGGTTGGCCATGATTTCAGTGATGTTCGGGTCGGCGAGTAGCGCCTCGAGCGGACCCAGCCCGAGCACATCGTCGAGAACCGAGTCGACAAGGCGCTCCTTGTCGTTCTTGGTCATCGTCATCGCCGTGGAGCGGAAGTAGTCCTCGGCGAGCTCGAGGATCTTTTCGCGGACACCCGGCTTGTTGCTCGAGTCGATCTCGTCCGCGAACTTCTCGATCAGCTTGGCGTGGATCTGCACTTTCGCTGCGGTGAATGCCGGCGACAGGTCCCCGCCTACAGGCGAGCGCGACGGAGACGCTGGACCTGGAGTCGCGGGGGCCGCCGGCTGAGCTACCGGAATCGCAGCCTGCGGCGTGTAGGTGGGGGCACCAGGAAGGGTCGCGATGGCGGGACCGTTGCCTGTCGATCCCGCCGGCGGAACTATCTGGTTCTGTTTGACCCTATCGAGGAGCCCCATCGGATTTTGTTACAGCTTGGAGAAGCCGAAAATCTTGTCGACCGTGGTGTTGCTCACTCCATTGGCGTCCTTGATCGTCTTGCACTTCTCGTCCTGGTTGTCTGTCGGAGGGGTCGAGTAGTCCTTGAAGGACAGGAGTGTGTAGCGCACAGTCGTGTTGGCCAGGAACCAGGTAAGGAACTCGGCGTCGCATTGGGTGAGCTCTACGGTGAGGCTCGACGTGACACCGCTCGTAGGCCCGCTGCTAGACGTCGTGTTTCCGCTACCTGCGGCGGGTTGGACACCGGCCGATGCCGGGCCGAGACCGATGATGCGGAGGTTCGTAAACACAGTCTTGCTGACGGATCTGGCCGCACCTTGCTGCTGACCTGTGGTGCTGAAGATGGTCACGCCCACCGACGAGATGACGGTGATGTAGTCGCCGACACTGATGTGGCCCGCGACTCCTTGCTGCTCACCAGTCGGGATCGTCATGGCGACATAGCCCTTGGCGAGCGGGAGGTACGCCGGCGCCGAGCCGGCGGGCACCAGGTTCACATCCCTGGCCAACATGTCGGACGTGATCACCGTGCCCTTGCTGATGTTGATCTCTGAGATCAGCGACACGACGTCAGTGAGGTTGGCGTACGTGTTGGTAAGCGATGCGTTGCCGTTGACCGACATCTTCGCGGTCTCCAGGTCAGACGCAACGATCTGGTGACGCAATGGGATCGATTGCTTCGCGATGACGACTGTGGTGTTCGGTCCGCCGATGGCACCACCGCCTCCCAAGTTACCGACCAGGAAGACGCCGCCGAATGCAAGAACGGCGAGCAACAGTCCGACGATGATGAACAGACGACCTCCGCCGGGACGGGGTCTTGTAGCAGCAGGTGCGACGGCCAAGACTAAGTCACCTCCGATGGAATCCTCAAGAGTGGCGACATTGTAACCATGCGAACCGCGATCTTCCCCCCACTTCGATGTAAAGAAGAGAGAGCCCCTCGCGGGGCTCTCTTGAAGGTGCTATTACGTGGGTTGTTACGCTCCGAGTGCGGCTACGACGTTCGAGAACACGTTCTTGATCTGGTTACCCATCGTAAGAAGGATCACGATGACCACGATTGAGACCAGCACGAGGATCAGAGCGTACTCAACCATGCCCTGGCCTTCCTGACGAGTCGTTAGGCTGCGAAGCTTCATGTAAAGGCTCAACATTTCTGCGATTTCACCTCCTTTTTCCTGAACTACAGGCTTCTGACCTGCTTGACGCTGCCCGATACCACTTTCTTGCGGGCTACCGGGTCCTCTCGCGGACGAGGATGGTACTCATCGGTCCCAGGCAGGTCAATTCAATAAGGCAAAACGCCTTTTGAACCCGTTCGGGTCGTACCCCCCTGTTACCTTTTCGCCGGGAATGGCCGCCTCCGGAGTCGCAGAGCATGTGCAGAGGCGCTCGGGAGCCTACTGGCGGGACCTCATCTTCAGCCGCCTCCTCCCTTCCCTCTTCTTCAGCCTCTTCCTCTCCCGGCAGCTGATCCTGCTTGCGGGCAGCCTGCACGGCATCCGCCAGCCGTCCGATCTGCTGTTCCTGGTCCAGCAGCTGCTGGCGCTCGCCTACTTCACGATGCTGGTGGTTTTGTACGCCGTGAGGTTGCCTCAGCGCGGCACCGACCGCCGGCTTGCGGTGATCTTCATCGCCTTCACCGGCACCTTTGCCGCCATAAGCGCCAGCTTTTTGCCCGGCGGGAGCCGGCGCGAAGGGCTGATCCTCTTTGGCGATATCCTCGCCACAGCCGGGCTTGCCTATTCGGTCTGGGGCCTGGCATACCTGAGACGGTCGTTCTCGATCGTGCCCGAGGCCAGACGCCTCGTCACTGGCGGTCCCTACTCCCTGAGCCGCCATCCCGTGTATCTGGGCGAGATCGCGACGGCGCTGGGCATCAACATTGCCACCGGAGGCTGGCTGAGCGCGCTCGCCATCGCCTATTTCATTGTCTGCGAGCTGCTGCGCATCGGGTGGGAGGAGCGCATCCTGGCGCAGGCTTTCCCCGCCGAGTACCCCCTATATGCAAGACGCGTCCCCCGCTACGTACCAAACCCCCTCCGCCGCCGCTGACCCCTTGCGGCTGACCGAGCGCCTTTCGGCTCGGACGCTGCTGATCGGCGGTGTGCTGACGATCGTCCTGGTCCTTTTGATCGGCGTCGAGCAGGATCCCGACTTCTGGTGGCACCTGCGCGTCGGCCGGTGGATGGCCGAGCACGGCCGTCTGCCCAGTCAGGACCTCTTCACCTTCACGGTCCCGACCCACGTCTGGACCGACCACGAGTACCTGACCGAGATGCTGATGTGGCTCACGTACAGCACGCTCGGGTTGACCGCTCTCTGCATCGCATTCGGTCTTCTGACCTGGGCCGGTTTCTGGCTGATCTACCTGCAGGTGCGGCGCCAGCCTTTCGTCTTCATCGGCGTCGGACTGGCGATTGCAGCTGTCGCCGGCTCACCCATCTGGGGCCCGCGCGCGCAGATGATCACGTTCGCGCTGAGCTGCCTCGAGCTCTACTGGTTGCAGGGTTACCTGAGCGGACGCAGCCGCGCGATCAACTTCTTTCCGCTCGTGATGGCCGTTTGGGCCAATCTTCATGGCGGCTGGGTCGTCGGGTTCGTATGGCTTGGTGTGGCGCTGGCTTCTGAGGTCATGAGCTGGGTGGCGAACCGGGACAACCCCGCCCACCGGATGCACGTCCGGCGGCTTGCGATCATTGCCGTGGTGTCCGCGGTGGCGGTGGCCGCGACACCCCACTTCCTGAGTCTCTATCCGTATCCGTTCCAAACACAGGGCAGCGAAGCGCAGCAGAGGTTGATCGTGGAGTGGGCGTCGCCTAACTTCCACGACCTCTTCCTGCGGCCATTCGAAGCGATGGTGTTCCTGGTCATCGCCGCCTTTGCGCTGCGCCGGCCGACGCTGTACCAATTCCTGCTCACGTCGATTGCGCTATTTCTCGCCCTCCAGTCGGTGCGCAACGTGGCCCTGTTCGTCGCGGCGGCCACGCCCGTGATGATCAACACGTACGGTGAGTGGTGGAGAGATTTCGCCGCGGCTCGCAAGTGGACCTATCACCTACCTCCGCGCAGGCTCTTCGCGGTCATCACGGCGATCGTGCTCATCTTCATCGCTCTGGTCACCGTCGTCCGCGTTGCGAACAACGTGAGCCCGGCTCATCAGCAGAGCACGGACGCTGCGTCTTATCCCGTCGCCGCGGCCGACTGGTTGGCCGCGCACCCCGGGGTGGGCACGCGAATGTACAACCAGTACGGGTGGGGCGGCTACCTGGCCTACCGCTTCTACCCCGACGCCAACAGGCGGGTGTTCATCTTCGGCGAGGCCGCCTTGATGGGCGATCCTCTGCTCAACGAGTACCAGGACGTGCAGACGCTTCGGCAGAACTGGAAGCAGGTCCTCGACAAGTACGGAGTCGATTACATCGTCTACAACAAAGGCGCGGCGCTCTCGAATGTGCTCGCGACCCAAACCGATTGGACTCTCGTCTACCAGGACTCCGTCGCGGTGATTTACGTTAGAAGAGCCGCCACACCTTGAAGTTGGGAGTGTCATAGAGCGGCGGGCCCAGGACAGCCGGCGGCGGTGTCTGAAGCTCCACCGTCCACACCACATATCGGATGTCGTTGTCGTGGATGAACAGCTCGATGTCCGACTTGCCGGTGAGCGCGCTGAGCGCCGTCTGGGTCTTGGTGGCGTAGTCGAAGGTCTCGTCGTAGTGGCCGACATACACGCTGTCTGAGCTGTAGGCCGGGATGTAGAGACCCACGCCCGGCATCGCCAGAACGCGGCCTGAGGGCTGTGAGCCAAGCCACCTCAGGCCGTTGTACTCGGCGGTCGGAACCGTGTACTGCGGCTGCCCCGCCACCGCCAGTGGGGCGAGGACCAGGAAGGCACTCCCAATCGCTGCGACCGACACATACGTAAAAGGAACAAGGCGGCGTGCGCGAAGGCTGCGAAGCCGGGGCAGGATCGTCTCGTACAGTCCGCGCGCGCCCAGCACGACGAGCGGCAGGTAAAGGCCGTCCAGGAACCGCCGGCGCAGGTCGCCCGCCGGATTGGGCAGGTAAAGGATCACGGCGAGCAGAACCAGCCAGCCGATCAGGAACACGTCTTCCCGAGTCCGGCGGCGCAGCGCGCCAGGCAGCCCGGTCAGCGCCAGCAGCAGCTGCGGTGCGATGGCGAAGAACAGGCTGACAGTTTCGGGTGGTAACGCATTCTTGGAGTGGAAGGTCCACCGCTGGACCTCGGGGTTGCCCACAAAGGCGAGATACGAATAAAGGATGTAGGGCGCTGGAATCGCGAAGGCGACGGCGGCGGCCACCCAGCCGCGGGGGCTGGCGGGCCGGAGCAGGAGAGCGACCGCGGTCGCGCCGCCCATCAGGATCGGCATCTGGGGATGGATCGACGCCTGACCGAGCCAGGCGAGGCCCGCGACGACGGCAAGCCAGAGGCTTCCCCGCTCGATCGCCTTCAGCGTCAGCGCGACCCCGACCGCCGCAAATACGCCGGACCACGCGAAATGCGGCAGCGCCAGCACCGAGTAGAAGGCTGTGAGCTCGGGCATGCGCCAGTCGAGCGTGTCGGTCGGGTTGCCAAAGATCACCGGCTGCCCCAGCGCCTGGATCACGTAACCCATGCCCAACCCGATGGCGCAGAGGAAGAACGCAAAGCGGCGGGCCGCGCGGTCGGGCACGAAGTGGGTGATGAAGAGCCAGGCCGCCGCCATCAAGGCAAAGGCGGCGGCCACCCGCGCGAGGTGGAAGACCGCGATCAAAGGCAGGTTGGTCAGGGCCGCGATGTGACCCAGGACGATCCAGAACATGAAGAGGTACGCGGTGGGGCTCGACTCGGTCGTGTACCTGTTCTGCCAGGCCCACGACCCCTCCCAGCCCTGGCGCATCTTCGCCAGGTACGTGTTTGCGTCGTCGCCCAGGTAGAAGAAGCCCATGAAGACGTGGCCCTGGGGTTGGACGGCGTAGGCGTAGAGGTACGGGATCGCGGTGACGCCCGCGAGGACCATGCCCATCAGGAGGGGAAGGCGCCACTCTGCCACCGCTGTCCGCAGGCCGCGGGGCCGCTCCGGCCGGGCGGCTCCGGCCCTCGGGGCCACCTCCCCAGGTGGTGGGGTGGAGCTTCTCTCAATCAATTTCATCGGCTCATGCTCAGGCGGAGAACGGTCCACAGCGCTCGTCTGATCTCCCCTTGTGACACCTTGGAGGCGCCTGCCACCCGGTCCTCGAAGCGAATTGGCACCTCGACCACGGGATAGCCGAGGCGCACAGTCCGGTGCACCATCTCGATCTGGAAGGAATACCCCTGCGAGACGATGCCGTCGAGGTCAATGCTCGACAGCAGCTCGCGCGTGTAGCAGCGAAACCCGGATGTGCAGTCGCGCACCTTGAGACTGAGCAGTGTGCGGCAGTACACGTTGGCGCCCCACGAAAGCAAGAGCCGGTGCCGCGGCCATCCGACGATCTGACCGCCCCGCACGTAGCGCGACCCCACCGCCAGTCCGCCACAACCCCGCGCGGCATCCACGATCGGCTGGAGGTCCTGCGCGCGGTGCGAGCCGTCCGCGTCCATCTCGACCAGGAGCCTGGAGCCTTCGGCCAGCCCGATCCGGAACGCGTCTTCGTACGCGCTGCCGAGACCGAGCTTGCGCTCTCGATGCATGACCCGGACGCCCTCGTCGGCCGCGGCGAGACCGTCGGCGATGTCTCCGGTTCCGTCTGGCGAGGCGTCGTCGACGACGAGCACGTCGTGGCCGAGGTGCCGGACGCCCGAAACGACCCGCTCGAGGTTTTCACGCTCGTTGAAGGTCGGGAGCACGACAAGCACCTCGGTAGCCGGGGATCGTCTTGCAGTGAGTCTTCGATCGCTGCTCATCCGCGCAGCCTCAGCCGCACGACGTGCTTGAGCATGTCGATCGAGCTGTGCACCGGGCTCACCGTGGTGGGAGCCGAGTTGCGCCAGACGACCGGCACCTCCGCGATCTTCACGCCCTGCTTGCGCGCGCGATACAGGACCTCAGGGTCGAAGCCAAAGCCGTCCGTGACGAGGCTTCCGAACACGCTGTGCGCCACATCAGCGCGAAACAGCTTGAAGCCGCACTGCGTGTCCCAGATTCCCGGCAGCAGCACCGCCTGCACGATGAGGTTGAAGATCTTGCCCATGACCACGCGGTAGATCGGCTGCGAGACCTCGACACGAGAGGCGCGCAGGGCACGCGAGCCGATCGCTACGCCGGCGCCGTTGTCGAGCGCCGCCTGGAGCTTGTCCAGCTCTTCGATCGGAGTCGAGAGGTCCGCGTCGGTGATCAAGACCTCGTCTCCGTTGGCGGCCTGCACACCGACGGCGAGGGCGCGCCCCTTGCCTCTGTTGTGCGGCAGGGCTTCGACGCGCACGCCTCCGTGGCGCTCGGCCGCGGCGTCCATGATCAGGCGCGTCCCGTCGGCGCTGCCGTCATCGACGAGGATGAGCTCGTAGGGAGTGTTCCTTGTGTCGAGGTGGCGCTCGATCTGCTCGATCGTGCGCGGCAGGCGCTGCTCTTCGTTGAAGCAGGGGATCACGATGCTAAGCACGGGTCGCGATCTTACTTGGGAGACCTAAGAACCTTGACCGCGTAGGCCGGAAGTACCGTCATGCGTCGGATGCGCCAGGGCTGGCGGGCGAGGCGGAAGAGCCACTCGAGACCTGCCCTCCGCATCCATTCGGGCGCGCGCGGCATGCGGCCGGTCAGGAAGTCAAAGGCCCCACCTACGCCAATGCCCACGGCCACGCCAAGCCGGTTGCGGAGCCGGTCGATCCAGAGCTCCTGTGCCGGCGCGCCAAACGCAACCAGCAGGACCTGCGTGCCGTGCTCATGGATGAGCTTCAGCGTCTCGGCGTCCTGGGCGGGATCGGGTCCACCGGAGTGCGCCGTGACCTGGAGCGACGGGTTGGCCGCACGCAATCTCGCCGCGAGATCGCCGGCCACACCTGGAGCCGCGCCGAGAAGAAACAACTTGAAACCACGGCGCGCGCACATCGCCGCGAGGGGCTGGATCAGGTCCACACCCGAGACGGTTTGGTCCAGCGCGCAGCCTTGACGCCGCGCCGCCCACACCACGCCGATCCCATCAGGCAGGCACAGGCCGGCCGAGTTGAGCACGCGCGCAAACTCACGATCCTCCTGTGCGCGCATGACGAACTCTGCGTTGACAGTGGCCACAAGCTGGGTTACGCCATCCTCGACGAAGCGCTCGACGCGCTCCAGAGCGGTGCGCATGTCGAGGCAGTCGACCCTGACTCCGAGGATTCTGGCTTCTGTCAAGCGTCCTGTCGGTAGCGATCGCGCAGGCTGAGCCTGGTCGAGACCCGCGACGTGGGTACGGCGGTGAAGTGGCCGGCCTGCCTCACCGCTTCGATCGCCTGAGGGCTGAAACCATCGCGACCCGGCCGGTGACATGCCCCACGGCGGTTAGCTTAAGGTCGTTCGAGACGTGACATCCACGAGCAGGCCGGCGATGGTTGCCGTCGACATCAACCCCGCGACCCGCGCGGTCGCCACGGGCACCGAAGTCTTCACTCGCGAGGTTTGCGCCAGGCTCCCCCAGGCCGCACCCGAGCTCCGCTGGCGTTTCTTCGCCTCCCGGCCCAAGGCCGGATTGGGCGTGGATGTGCTGGTGCTCCCCTTTGGGCGCATGTGGTCGCAAGTGCGGCTTCCGATCGGGCTCGCCAGGGAGCGTCCGGACCTGCTCTTCGTGCCGGCTCACGTGATTCCGTTTGCGTACGCAGGGAAGGTGCTCACGGTGGTCCATGACCTCGCGTTCGAGCGGCACCCGGACGCGTACAGCCTCGCCGACCGGACTTATCTCAGGCTCAGCACGCGCTGGGCCGTGGCGCGGTCCCGCATCCTGATCGCTGTCTCGGAGTCGACGAAGCAGGACCTCGTCGACACCTACGGCGTGGCGCCGGAGCGCGTCCGCGTCGTGCCTCTGGGGATCAGCCCGCCCGCGGTCCAGCCGGCTCCGGCGTCGCGCCTCACCGAGCTCGGTCTGAACGGCAACTTCATTCTTCAGGTGGGCCGAGTGGAGGCACGCAAGAACCAGGCCGCGGCGCTCGCCGCGGTCGAGCATCTGGACGATGTCACGCTCGTCATCGCAGGCCCGGAGCGCGACGCGGCACTCTCCGAAAAGCTCCGCAACTCGACGCACTGCCGCGTCCTGGGCATGGTCGACCAGCCAATGCTCGAGCTGCTCTACGAGCGCGCCGGCGCCGTCGTCGTGCCGAGCCTGTACGAAGGATTCGGTCTGCCCGTGCTGGAGGCCATGGCGCGAGGCAAGGTCGTGGTCGCGGCGAAATCGTCTTCGCTGCCCGAGGTCGGCGGGGATGCTGCGCTTTACTTCCACGACTCCGCCGATCCGGACCGTCTCGCCGGTGTGCTGAAGGTGGCGCTGGGCGATGAGGCGCTGCGCACGAAAATGGCCCGCGCCGCCCGCTCACGCGCCGCGAAGTTCACCTGGGACAAAACCGCGGCCGGGATTGCCGAAGTGATCAGGGAGCTGGTCTAGCCGCCTGCTTGCGAGAACGGATCGCGTCGTCGATCGCCTGCCAGGTCAATCGCGCGGCACGTGACCAGCTGAACTGGGCCGCGCGCAAGATCCCCCGGTGCCGTAGATCGGCGGCGAGGTCGGTGTCGTCCATCAACCGCTCGAGCTCCTCGCGCCATGCCTCTGGCTGATCGGCCGGCACCACAAGAGCCGCATCGTCAACAACCTCGGGAAGGCTTGATCGATCGGAGACGATCACCGGCGTACCGCACCCCATCGCCTCGAGCGGGGGCAAACCAAAACCTTCATACCATGCGGGGTGAGCAAGAATCCGCGCGAGGTTGTAGATCGCGGGCAGCTCGCCCAGATCGACCGAATCGAGATGATGCAGGCGCGGACCGAGCCTCGCCATCTTTTCTCTGATCGGCTCGTACAGCCAGCCCCACGACCCCACGACAACGAGGTCGGGGCGGTCTCGCATCATCGCCCACGCATCGAGCAGGGTGGCGAGATTCTTGCGCGGCTCGACCGTGCCGACGAAGAGGATGAATCGCTCGGGCAGGTTGAGGCGCGCTCGGGCGGAGGCTCGCTCCTCTGCGCTCATCGGGCGCATTTTTGGCGACAAGCCGTGATAGACCACCTGGATCCGTGCCCGGTCGATGCCGAAGATTTCGACGATATCCCGCGCGGTGTTCTCCGAAACCGCGATCACGCGATCAGACCGTAAGACCGAGCGCGGTACAACGAGGCGAGTGCTGAGCGGCTGGCGCGCCGGAAACCAGCGCGCATTGCGGTAGATCGCGAGGTCGTGCACTGTGATGACCGCCGGGCTGCCGACGCTTCCGAGCGGGAGCGCGCCGGCGGGCCCGAAATATGCGTCCGGCTGAAGCTGCCGAATCTGCGTGGGCCACTGCACGTGCCGTCCGATCAGCCTGGTTCGAGGCAGCAACCTGTAGGTCGCGTTGGGGACGTGGACGCCGGCGCCTCGCGGCCCAAACACTGTAAGCCTGCAGTCGGGGCGATCCACGGCGAGGGCGCGGACGATCTCGCTCGTGTAGACGCCGACCCCCGCCCGGGGCCGTTCGAGGCCCGACCCGTCAACCACTACTTTCAAGCCGGTCAAGAACCCCCCGCCGCATACATGCGGAGGTGGCGCCGCGGGCGCCGGAGGGGCTGAGCCGGAGGGGAAGGCCGGGTCCGCATCAGCGGAAGTAAGACTGATTCCGCTTCATGACCCCGAAGTTCTCGAGCGCGAGACCGGTGCCACGCACGACCGTCGTCTGGGGCTCGTCCGCCACGACCGCCGGGATGCCGGTGTGCATCGAGATGTACCGGTCGATCCCCCTCAGCTGCGCGCCCCCACCCGACAGCACCATGCCGCGATCGAAGATGTCCGCCGCCAGCTCGGGCGGCGTCTCTCCGAGCGCGTCGCGCACAGCCCCGACGATGAGCCGCAGCGGTTCCTGGATCGCCTCGACGATATCGTTGGATGTGACCTCGACGTTTCGGGGCAGGCCCGTGACAAGATCGCGCCCGCGCACTTCCGCGAGCAGGGGCTGTCGCATCGAGACAGCCGACCCTGCCGCGATCTTTGCGTCTTCCGCGGTGCGCTCCCCGATCAGCAGGTTGTGCTTGCGTTTCATGTAAGTCGCGATTGCGTCGTCGATTCGGTTGCCGCCGACGGGGATCGAATGGGCGACGACCATCCCTGAGAGCGAGATGACAGCGATCTCGGTCGTACCGCCGCCGATATCGCATATCGCGTTGCCGCGTGGCTCTGCGATCGGCAGTCCCGCCCCGATCGCGGCGGCGAGTGGTGCGTCGATGAGCCAGGCCTGCCGCGCCCCGGCGGAGATCGCCGCTTCTGTCACGGCCCGGCGCTCGACCGACGTCACACCAGACGGAACGCAGATCATGATCTCGGGCTTGAACAGACGCTGCCTGCCCTGCACCTTACCGATGAGGTGTTGCAGCATGCCCTCGGTCACGACGAAATCCGCGATCGCGCCGTCGCGCATCGGTCGCACCACCTGGATCGATTCGGGAGCGCGCCCCACCATCGCGAACGCCTGGTTCCCTACGGCGAGGATTCGCGTTCTGTCGCGATTGACGGCCGCGAGGGACGGTTCGTTCACGACGATGCCTTCGCCCTTGACGTAGATGAGCACGGTCGAGGTGCCGAGGTCGATCCCGATCTTCCGGGAGAGTATCGACATCACTCGTAAGTGCGGTGACCACCCGACGTTTCGAGATCCACGCTGACCGTTTTGATCCGGGCTCCTGCCGACGCCAGCTTGCCCACCATGTCCTCGTAACCGCGCTCGACGTGCCACGCGTTGCGCAAGAGGCTGTCCCCCTCAGCGCACAGCGCCGCGATGACGAGGGCCGCGCCGGAGCGGATGTCGGGGATCGTGACCTCAGTTCCGCGCAGCCGGCAGGGCCCGTGCACGATCGCGTGCAGCCGGCCCTCGACGGTGACCTCGGCGCCCATCTTGGCCAGCTCGCGCACGTGCTGGAAGCGATTCTCGTGAACGTACTCGGAGATGACGCTCTCGCCATCCGCCTTCGTCATCAGGGCCATGTACTGCGCCTGAAGGTCGGTGGGAAAGCCGGGAAACGTCCACGTCGACATATCGATCGGCTGGATCGGCGTCCGCGTCTCCCGCCCAACCCGAAACCATCCGTCTCCGGCCTCGACGTGGGCTCCGGCCTGCTCGAGCTTGAGGAGGAGCAGCTCGAGGTCCTGCGGGCGGCTGCACTCGATGCGCAGATTCCCACCGGCAGCCGCGGCAGCGATCGCATACGTCCCCGCCTCCAGGTAATCGGCCACGACCGTGTGCTCGGCGCCGCCGAGCTCCTGAGTCCCATCGACGATCAAGCGCTCGGTGCCGATGCCCTCAATGTGTGCGCCCATCTTGACCAACAGACCGCAGAGGTCCTGCACGTGCGGTTCGCGCGCGGCGTTGAAGATCTCGGTGCGGCCGTGAGCCTTCACCGCCGCCAGCAGGATGTTCTCGGTCCCCGTCACCGTCGGGAGATCGAACACGATGCGGTCGCCGTGCAGCTCGTCGGCGGTGGCAACGATCTCGTCATTCGTCTCGGTTATGTGCGCCCCCATCTGGCGCAGACCCCGCAGATGCTGCTCGAAGCGGCGCGCACCGATGTCGTCGCCGCCCGGACGTGGAACGCGGGCTCGGCCAAATCGCGCGAGGAGCGCCCCGAGGAGGACGATCGTTGCACGCATCCGGCGCCCGAGCTCATCGGGTACATCACTTCGCAACGCGGCGCCAGCGTTAAGCACGACTGTGCCCTCGCCTTCGGATTGACCGCCCAGCTCGCGCACGATATCGCCCATGACCGTGATATCGGTCACGCGCGGCATGTTGTGGAGGGTCAATGGTTCGGAAGTCAACAACGCTGCCGCCATCTCCGGCAGGGCGGCATTTTTCGAACCGCTCACACAGATATCGCCTGCCAGCTGAGCGCCGCCGGTGATCCGGAGCGCCCGGTCGCGACCGGGGAGATCTCCCTTCATCGAATGGCTAAAGCTAGCCGAAGGAAACTAACCGCGCCGAGCTCGGGCGAGCCGCAGCCTCGCTTCAGCCATGGCGAGCGCGTTCTGGAACTCGGTCTCTTCCGCGGAGGAGAGGGTGCCCGCGAGCTTTTCCTGGGCGCGGCGGCGCGCTTCCTCCGCGCTCGCCACCGAGATCTCTTCCGCGTGCTCCGCCACATCGGCGAGAACAGTCACGCGCTCCGGAAGCACTTCCAGAAACCCGCCACCGACGAAAAGCAGCTGCTCGTCTGCGCCAAATGTCTCCTGGATTCGAAGCGGACCGGGCTTGAGGATGGTCATCAGCGGTGCATGGCGCGCGAGCACGCCGAGCTCTCCTTCTGCCCCGGTGGCGATGATGAACTCAACTTCGCCTTCGAACAGGCTGCGCTCGACGCTGACCACGCGGAGGGGGAACTTCATCCCTTTTTCTTCATCTCTTCGGCCTGCGCGCGAGCCTCGTCGATCGTGCCCACCATGTAGAAGGCCTGCTCGGGCAGATCGTCGTGCTTGCCCTCGAGGATCTCCTTGAAGCCGCGCACAGTCTCGCTTCGGGGCACGTACTTGCCTTCGCGACCGGTGAACCGTTGGGCGACGCTGAAGGGCTGGGAGAGAAAGCGCTGGACCTTGCGCGCCCGCGACACCGCCTCTTTGTCATCTTCCGACAGCTCCTCCATGCCGAGGATGGCGATGATGTCCTGCAAGTCCTTGTAGCGCTGCATGATTTTCTTCACACCCTGCGCCGCGTCGTAGTGGTCCTGGCCGACGATGGCCGGCTCCACGAAGCGGCTGGACGACCCGAGCGGGTCGACGGCGGGATAGATCCCGATCTCGACAAGAGAGCGCTCGAGGCGCAGGGTGGCGCCCAGGTGGGCGAACACGGTCTGGATCGCGGGGTCGGTGTAGTCGTCGGCCGGCACATAAACGGCTTGCACCGAGGTGATCGAGCCCTTGCGCGTCGATGTGATCCGCTCCTGCAGCTCGCCCATCTCGGAGGCAAGGGTCGGCTGGTAGCCGACCGCCGACGGCATGCGGCCCAGAAGCGCCGACACCTCCGAGCCCGCGAGCAGGTAGCGGAAGATGTTGTCGACGAAGAGCAGCGTGTCCGCGCCTTCTTCGTCGCGGAAGTATTCGGCCATCGTCAAGCCGGTGAGCGCGACACGGGCGCGAGCGCCCGGAGGCTCGTTCATCTGACCGAAGACGAGCGCTGTTTGGGGCAGCACCCCGGCGTCCTGCATCTCGACATACATGTCGTTGCCTTCTCGCGTCCGCTCCCCCACTCCGGCGAACACCGACCGGCCCTTGTGCTGGTAAGCGATGTTGCGGATGAGCTCCTGCACGATGACGGTCTTGCCAGTGCCGGCACCGCCGAACAGGCCGATCTTCGAGCCCTTGGCGAACGTGCAGATCAGGTCGATGACCTTGATCCCGGTTTCGAGGATCTCGACCTTGGCCTGCTGCTCCGAGACCGGTGGAGCGGGACGATGGATCGGCCAGCGCGTCGTCCCTTCCGGCGCGGGCTCGTCGTCGATCGCTTGGCCCACGACGTTGAACAGCCGGCCCAATGTCTCGACCCCGACCGGGACGGAGATCGACGCGCCCGTGGCAGTGACGGGATCACCGCGGCGGAAACCGTCGGTCGAGTCCATCGCGATGCAGCGAACCGTGTTGTCGCCTCGGTCGGATTCGACCTCGAGCACGACCTTTCGGCCGTCCTGAGTCGTGACCTCCAATGCTTCGAACAGCTCGGGTTGGTAACCCGGCTCGAACTCGACGTCGACCACGGCGCCGATGATCTCGCTGATGTGGCCCTGACGCCCTGCCTTGCTGTGGCTCCCGGGCTTGGACTTCGGTTTCGTCGTTGCCATCTAGATCTCCTTCCTCAGTTCGAGCCTTCCTGAGCCGCGGCGCCACTGACGATCTCCATCAACTCTGTGGTGATGCCGGCCTGGCGGACCTTGTTCGCGTAAAGGGTCAGGGAGTCAATGAGATCGCCGGCAGCGTTGGTGGCGTTCTGCATTGCGATCATCTTGGCCGAGTACTCGCTGGCCTTGTTCTCGAGCACGGCCTGGAAGACCTGGGTCTCGACGTAGCGCGGCAGGAGCCCGTCGAGCACCGACTCAGGATCCGGTTCGTATATGTAGTCCGCACGCGGTCCGGTCGACTCGCGCTCGCGCGCTGGAATCTCCGCGGGGATGAGCACACGGACCGTCGGTTCCTGCCTGATCGTGGAGATCCACTTCGCGTAGCAGAGCAACACCGCGTCGACGTTGCCCTTCGCGTACTCCTCGAGAGCGACGGTGACGGCAGGCAGAACCTGGCCCTGACTCGGACGGTCGGGCAGATTGCTCACCTCGGCGATCACGTCGCGGCGATACCGGAGCAGAAAATCGCGGCCCTTGCGGCCGAGTGTCACGTAGCGCTGCTGGTCGGGAAACTCCCGGCTCATATAACGCGTCGCCGTTCGAATGTTGTTGACGTTGATCGCGCCGGCGAGTCCTTTGTCGGTCGTGACCAGGATCATCACCGCGCGTTTTCCCTCACGCCGGATGAGGAACGGGTGCTTGTACTCCGTCGCCCTCTCGCTCACCGTTTGAAGGACCTCGAGCATCTTGTCCGCGTAGGGGCGCGTGGCCTGCACCGCGGCCTGGGCACGCCGCAGGCGAGTCGCGGCCACGACCTGCATCGCCTTGGTGATCTTCTGCGTGTTTTTGATCGAGTCGATGCGCCGGACGATGTCCCTGAATGCGGGCACTTAACTTGCTTTCTTCGCTGGGCTGCCGGCGCCGGGGTCAGGCTGGTCCTGGTACCCCTCGACACCGAACTGGTGGTTGAAGGTCGAGATCGCGGCGTTCAGGCGCGCGAGCAGGTTGTCGTCCAACGCCTTCTGTTTGTCGATCTCCTCGAGGATGCCCGCTCGCTCACTCTTCAGAAAGCGGACGAAGCCGGCCTCCCACTCTCGCACGCGTGCGACCGCGACCTTGTCGAGGTGCCCCTGCGTGCCGGCATACAAGACCGCGACCTGCTCCGCCAGAGGCACCGGCTGGTACTTGTCCTGCTTGAGCAGCTCAGTCAGGCGGGCCCCACGCTCGAGCTGGCTGCGGGTTTGACTGTCGAGGTCAGAGGCGAACTGGGCGAACGCGGCCAGCTCCCGATACTGAGCCAGGTCGAGGCGGAGCTTGCCCGCCACCTGGCGCATCGCCTTTGTCTGCGCGTCGCCGCCGACGCGAGAGACCGAAATCCCAACGTTGAGCGCCGGCCTCTGGCCGCCGTTGAAAAGGTCAGACTGGAGGTAGATCTGACCGTCCGTGATGGAGATCACGTTGGTCGGGATGAAGGCTGATACGTCGTTGGCCTGCGTCTCGATGACGGGCAATGCCGTCAGCGAGCCGCCGCCGTGCGCCTCGTTCATCTTTGCGGCCCGCTCGAGCAGACGGGAGTGCAGATAGAAGACGTCTCCCGGGTAGGCCTCGCGGCCGGGCGGCCGGCGCAACGTCAATGACAGCTCGCGGTATGCCCACGCCTGCTTGGTCAGGTCGTCGTAGCAGCAAAGCGCCTCCTGGCCTTTCTCCAGGAAGTACTCGCCCATCGCGCAGCCGGCGTACGGCGCGATGTACTGAAGCGAAGCGGAGTCGGAGGCGGCCGCCGCGACGATGATCGTGTAGTCCATCGCTCCGTTCTCTTCCAGCGTCGCCGCGACGCGGGCGATCGAGGCGGCGTTCTGGCCGATCGCGACGTAGATGCAGAAGAGGTTTTTGCCCTTCTGGTTGATGATCGTGTCCAGCAGGATCGTCGTTTTTCCGGTGAAGCGGTCGCCGATGATCAGTTCGCGCTGGCCTCGGCCGATCGGGATCATCGTGTCGATGGCCTTGATGCCGGTCTGCACGGGGCTGTCGACTCGCTTGCGCGTGATCACGCCCGGAGCGATCCGTTCCACTGGCAGCGTCTTACTGGTCTTGATCGGGCCCTTGTCGTCGAGCGGGATGCCGAGGGGATTCACGATGCGCCCGAGCAGCTCGTCGCCGACGGGGACCTCGAGCAGGCGGCCCGTCGTCTTGACCTCGTCGCCCTCGTGCAGGTGGCCGAAGTCGCCGAGGATGACGGACCGCACCTGGTCCTCTTCGAGGTTCAGCGCCAGCCCGTAGGTCTCGCGCGGGAATTCGAGCAGCTCGCCCGCCATCGCGTTCTGCAGGCCATAGATCTGGGCGATGCCGTCGCCTACGGCGACGATTCGCCCTACATCGGCCGACACGAGGCTTGCGTCAAAGTCCTTGAGCCGTTCTTTGATGACTTCCGAGATTTCTTTGGTGCTGATTCCCACTCCACTTCTCCTATATAAGCGACGGGCGCCTAGGTGGCCGCCAGACGGCGGCGGAGCTGCTGCAATTTGGTCGCCACGCTCGCGTCGACGACACGATCTCCGTACTGAAGCTTCAGCCCGCCGATGATGCGAGGGTCGACGACGACGCTGAGGCGCACCTCTTTGCCCAGACGCTTGGAAAGCTCCCTCTGGACGCGGTCACGATCCGCAGACTCGAGCTCGATCGCCGTGGTCACGGTCGCGCGGACGCGACCGGCCGCCACGTCGGCAAGACGCTGAAACTCATCCTCGATCGCCCCCGCCTCATCGACCCGCCTCGACTCGACGAGGAGCCTCGCCAGGTTGGTGGCTTCGCCGTCCAGCAGGTGTGGGGCAGCCGAGATGAGGGACTCGCGCCTCTCGGCCGTGATGGTCGGGTTGCTCAACACCGCCGCGACGCGAGGATTGTCGAAAAGCTCCCGGATCTTGCTCAGACGACCGGACCACTTTTCGAGGTTGCCTTCTTGCTGGGCCAGCTCGAACACGGCCTTCGCGTACCGCCTAGCGGCTGCCGTCGCCACTCGCGACCTCCTCAATAGCCCGGTCGATGAGCTGCTTGTGCTTGCGATCGTCGAGCGTGTCGCCAATCACCTTTTCCGTAGCCACGACCACCAGTCCGGCCAATTCGTCACGCGCCGACTGAAGCGCACGCTCGCGTTCAACCTCGATCTCTTTCCGAGCCGACTCGGCGATCCGTCTCGCCTCCTCCTCGGCCTTCTGCTTGGTGTCCTGCCGCGCCTGCTCGGCGGATCTGTTGGCAGCATCGACGACCTGCTGCGCGGTCTTGCGCGCGTCCTCCAATTTAGCCTGGGCTTCCTTGAGACGCGCCTCGGCGTCGGCCTTGGCCTGCTCCGCCATGCGTAGCTGCTCGGCGATCGCGCGTTGACGCGACTCAGCGACTTTGACGACCTCCGGGTACACATACCGGGCCAGCACGGCAAGCATCAGCAGGAACGTGAGCAGCTCGACGATCACGGTTCCATTGATGTCGATTACTCCGGCGATACCGGTGGTCGCGAGGTAAGTCATTCGATTACTTGGCTGGGACGTTGGAGAGGAATACGAAACCGAAGGCGAGGTTGATGAAGTACATCGCTTCGACCAGCCCGACGATCGTGAACAACCACGGGATCATGCGACCCTGCGCTTCCGGCTGGCGAGCGACTCCACTGATGAACGCGTTGCCGGCCAATCCGTCGCCGAAGGCGGCACCGACCGCCCCAAGGCCGATTGCGAGCCCGAAGCCCACCAAGGCGCCGGCGAGAACGAGTCCGTGATCAGTCATGTAACTCCCTCCTAGTGGTGTTCGTGCTCGAGGCCTTCGCGCGCCATGCCGAAATAAATCACCGTGAGCAGCATGAAGATGAACGCCTGGATGAAACCGATGAAGATGACGTCGAACGCTTTCCAGACCGCGAGCAGGATCGTACCGAGAACTGTTCCGCCAACGACGCCCACCACGGGCAGGGCGAGAGCGCCGAAACCCGCGAGCAGGCCGATCATGACCGCACCGGCAAAGATGTTCCCGAACAGTCGGAGTGACAACGTCACCGGTTTCACGAGCTCCTCGAGGATGTTGAGCGGCGTGTAGAGGGCGCGTCCCCATACAGGAAGCTCGAATGGTTTGGTGAATCGGCGCAGGTAGCCGCGCCAGCCCAGAACCTGGATGCTGTACCACTGGACGACTGCGATTACAACCAGGCCCATGGCCAGGGTCTGGTTGAGGTCGGCGTTAGCGCCGTGCAGGATGGGAAAGATCGCCAGGGGCAGAAGCTCGATCCAGTTAGCGATCAGGATGTAGAGGAAAAGCGTGAGGGCGAGCGGGATGATGAAAAGAGCCTCCTCCGAAACGTTGGTTCTGATGAGCGACCTCAACTGGTCATAACCCCATTCGAACACCGCCTGGACGCGTCCGGGCTCTCCAGACTTCAGCTTAGAGCGAATCCAGAATCCCACCCCGATGGTGACCAACACGGCCAGCAAGCTCGAGACGACGCTGTCGTAGTTAAAGGTGCAGAGCGGGCCGCAGCCGAGGTCGACGGTTGGATGCGTGCCGACCGATGAGTCATTGAGGATCATCGCCTAAGCCCGGATCGCACGCCGGCCAGGACCATCACCAGTTGCGCCAGCCCGATGCCAAGCGCCACGGTCCAGGCGGACCCGCGCATGGTCAATGCCGCGATGAGCACCAACGAGCTGAAGAACAGGATGCGCAGCAGGCTCGCGGCGACGAACGGAGTCCCGCGGTTCAGCAATCCCTGAATGAGGTAACCGTTCGCCGAACCAAGCATGAGACCGGCGGCCATGCCGAGGCCCAGGCCGAGGTGACCGCTCGCCGAGGCGACTACCGCGACCGCGACGGACAAGACCGAGCAAGCCACCACGGTCTGCCGCAGCACGCCACCCGACGTCACTTCGAGAGTTCCCTCACCTTCAGCCAGACGGCTGCTCCACCGGCCACGAGACCCACAACAAGTCCCACAAGGACAAACACGGGCGCTGTATGGAGCACTCTGTCGAGGGCTACCCCACCAAGCAGAGGCAGTAGGACGGCGGCGGCGAAATAGATCCCGATTCCCGCCATGTCAGCGCCGGTCGGGCCTGTACTCGGAGTGGGCGCCATGCCCCTCCGAATTCTATCGGGTACTGCCGCCAGCATATGGGCCCGGGAGAGGCCCCGACCTAGCGGGCCGGCGGACGTTCAGCGAGGAGGCGACGCAGCCAGGGCGTGTTGATCCGCCAACCAGTGTGCAGCAGCAGGTCTGCGGCCACCGTCGAAACGAGGACCGCGGTCACGGCCAGGACCACGGCCAGCACCCGTCCATGGCCGAACAGGGTCAGCCCGAGCGCGCCGAGAAGTCCGCTGGCTGCGTAGAAGACGTAGCACGTCTGGCGGGCATCCAGCCCGAAAGATCGGAGGCGGTGGTGCAGGTGCAGCTGGTCCGGCTCGGCCACCGAAGCACCCAATCGGCGCCGGCGGAGGATTGCCCACCCCGTGTCCGCGATGGGAACCGCAAGGGCGAGGACCGGAGCTGCCAGGGCGAACGCCACGGCGACCTTGGCCACGCCGAGGATCGAGATCATCCCGAGGGCCATGCCGAGGAAATGCGCGCCCGAATCGCCCATGAAGATGCGCGCAGGGTAGAAGTTGAACAGCAGAAAACCGGCGCAGCAGCCGGCGAGCGCGCCGCTCAGCTGCACGACCGGGAGCTGCCTTTGCTGACCCGCGGCGAGGAGCAGGACCATCGCGACGATGGCAACCACACCCGCGGCCAAACCGTCGGCGCCGTCGAGGAAGTTGACGGTGTTCTGCATACCGACGAGCCAGAAGATGCTGACCGCCACCGCGATTGGAAGCGCGAACTCTACGATGCGACCGCCCGGGAGGCCGATATAGCCGATCTGGAAATTGAAGACAACAACAGCCAGGAGGGACAGTCCGATCTGGACTGCCAGCTTGACCACGGGACGCATCGACCAGCGGTCGTCGATGATGAGCAGTCCGGTCACGAGACCCGAGACCACCACCAGGCCCAGCGTCTGGAGATTGCGGGGCGCGAAGACTGCGATCGCGATCGCGAAACCGAGCCACATCGCAAGCCCGCCGAGGAGAGGCGTCGGGCTGCTGTGGGCGTGACGCCCGCCGGGTTGGGCGATCAGGCCCAGACGCGGCGAAACGCGAATGGCAATGGGCGTGGCGAGTACGCAAACCACAAAAGCAAGGAGGAGCGGCCACAGCCCCGGCAGGAGGTGGTCCGTGATGCTGGCGAGCGCCTGGTTGCTGAAAAAGTCAGTCAAATGCGTAAGGGATCGGGAAGCTTCGACAGAGCTCGAGCGCCCGCTCGTGCACCGAATCGAGCGTCGCGCGGTCGTCGATGCGCTCGACGAGGTCGGCGATGCAGTCCGCTATCACGACCATCTCGGCTTCACGCATGCCGCGGGTTGTGACCAGCGGTGTTCCGACCCGCACCCCGCTCGGGTTGAACTTCGACGCGTCATCGAACGGGATGGAGTTGCGGTTGAGCGTGATGCCGACCGTGTCCGCGATGTCCTGCACCTGCTTGCCCGTGCGCTTCTGCTGTCGCAGGTCGATGAGCATCAAATGGTTGTCGGTCCCGCCGCTCACGAGCCGAAGGCCACGCTCGGTCAGCCGGTCGGCCATCGCTTTCGCGTTCACCACGACCTGTTTCGCATAGCGCTTGAAATCTGGCTTCAGCGCTTCGCCGAAGCAAACCGCCTTGGCCGCGATCGCGTGCATCAGCGGGCCGCCCTGCGTGCCTGGAAAGACCGCGGAGTCGATCGCTTTCTGCCAGTCGTTGCGGCAAAGGATGATCGCGCCCCACGCCCCCCGAAGCGTCTTCTGCGTCGTGGTGCTCGTGATCGCGGCATGCGGGATCGGCGAGGGATACACGCCTCCGGCCACCAGGCCCGCCACGTGGGCCATATCGACGAAAAGCGTCGCGCCGACCGAGTCTGCGATCGCCCGCATGCGTGCCCAATCGACGATGCGCGAGTAAGCGGAGAAACCCGCCAGCAGCATTTTCGGGCGCACTTCTTGCGCGAGCTTTTGGACCGCGTCGTAGTCGATGCGTTCGGTCTCGCGGTCGACGCCGTAGGAATGGATCTCGTACAGCTTGCCGCTGAAGTTGGCCGGGCTCCCATGTGTCAGGTGGCCGCCTGCCGACAGGTCCATGCCCATCACCCGATCGCCCGGCTGGCACACGGCCATGTAGACGGCGGCGTTGGCCTGCGACCCAGAGTGCGGCTGCACGTTCACGTATTCGGCGCCGAAGAGCTCCTTGGCGCGTTCGACGGCGAGAGTCTCGATCTTGTCGATGACCTCGCCGGTGCCTCCGTAGTAGCGGCGCCCTGGATAACCCTCAGCGTACTTGTTGGTCAGCAGCGTGCCGAGAGCCTCCAGGATCGCGGGGCTGGTCAGGTTTTCAGAGGCGATCAGCTCGAGTGTTTCCGACTGCCGCTTGAACTCTTTGCGAATGAGGTCGGCCACGTCGGGGTCTTCCCGGTCCAGCGCCCGGAAGGTCATCGTCGTGATGTTTGAAGTCACGACCTGAGGTTATCCGACTCGCGGTGGCGGAGGCCCGAGCAGCTCCGCCGTTGGAATCGCGCCCTCGCGGAGCACGTGGGGTTCCGGCCCAGTGAGGTCCAGCACCGTGGAGGCTGTTCCGCTGGGCACGGCGCCGCCATCAACCACCGCCATCACGCCTGCCAGACCGGCGGCTTCTGCGGCGTTCATCGCCGGGTCGAGGCCGTGCCGGTTGGCGCTGGTCGTCATCAACGGACCTGCGTGCCGGAGCAGGCCCAGGGCCGCCTTGTGCTTCGGGATGCGCACGCCGAGCGTGCCTCCTTGCCTGGAATGGAGGATCAGCGTCAGCGGGCCTGGCCACCATTTGCGCATGAGCGCCTCCGCCTGCGAGTCGATGTGGACCAGACCATCGAGCTGTGATTCGGCGGCAACCATGAGGATCAGGGGCATGCCCACCGGACGGCCTTTGATCTGATAGATCCGTTTCTGCGCCAACTCGTCGTCGAAGGTCGCCCCAAGCCCATAGACGGTGTCCGTGGGAAAAGCCACGACTGCGCCGCTGCGAAGCAGCTTCGCGGCACGCTGCAGCCCAGCCGCCGTCGGCTTCATCACAAGGGGTCCCCGCGAACTCACGGCCTAGGCTCGGAGTTCGTGGGGATGAACGACCACGCTTCGAGGACCCTTTCGCGGCCGCCCACGTCGCGCAGCACGCGGTGGCCTGAAAAATTCCGGACGGCCGACTCGGCAGCCCTGCTGAGAACCGAAGCGTCCAACTCCGCCAGCACGCGCGCGCCAGGCTTCAGGTGCGACGGGGCTTCGTCGAGCAGCCGGGCCACCAGAGCCGCCCCACCCCCCTCCGCGTACAGGGCGCGGGCCGGCTGCGCCACAACCTCGGCCGGGAGGCTCGAGCCGGCGGCCACATCCACGTATGGAAGGTTGGCGCAGACGAGGTCGAAATCGCCGGCCAGGGGCTGCATCAGGTCACCACGTTCGAGGTGCACGCGATCTGAGACACGATGGCGCGATGCGTTGCGACCGGCGACCTCGAGTGCCTCGCGGCTGATGTCCGACGCCCATATCTCGGTGTTTTTCGCGTAATGAGCGATGGCGATCGCGATGCATCCGCTGCCCGTGCCGACGTCCGCCACGCGCACCGGTCCGCTCGACTCGCGGGCGATCTCGACCGCCCGCTGCACCAACACCTCGGTGTCGGGGTTGGGAACCAGCACATCAGGCGTCACCTCGAAGTCGAGGCCCATGAACTCCTTGTGGCCGACCAGGTACGCGACAGGTTCTCCTTTGGCGCGGCGGGCGACGAGCGCGCGGTAGGCGCCTAGCTCACTTTCAGACATCGGGTGGTCGAACTTGAGGTAAAGGTCGAGCCGGCGAAGCTTCAGCGCGTGCGCCAGGAGCACCTCGGCGTCGAGTCGCGACGAATCGGAACCGTGCTTCTGGAGGTAGTCCGCGGAGAGCTTCAGGACCTCAACGATCGTCACGCTCGGGCGTCTGAGCCGCCGTTGAGCTGGGCGGCTCTTTCGGCGGCAATCAACGCGTCGACCAGATCGTCGAGGTCTCCCGCCATGACCCGGTCGAGCTTGTGCAGCGTCAGGTTGATCCGATGGTCGGTGACCCGGTTGTCCTTGAAGTTGTAGGTGCGGATCTTCTCCGAGCGGTTGCCGCTCCTGACCATGCCCCGCTGCTGCGCCCTGATCGCCTCTTGCTGCTCCGCCAGCTTCATCTCGTAAAGCCGCGCCCGGAGGACTCGCATCGCCTTTTCCTTGTTTTGGAGCTGCGACTTCTCGTCCTGGATGCTCACCACAAGGCCAGTCGGCTTATGAGTCATCCGGATGGCGGAGTAGGTTGTGTTGACGCTCTGTCCGCCTGGTCCGGTCGACGTCGAAGCCTTGATCTCGAGATCCTCCGGCTTCAGCTCGACCTCCACCGGATCGGCCTCCGGCAGCACGGAAACGGTCGCCGCGGAGGTGTGGATGCGGCCCTGCGCTTCGGTCTTGGGCACGCGCTGGACTCGGTGCACACCGCCCTCGTATTTCAGCTGCGAGTAGGCGCCGTGGCCGTGAACCTCGAACGTGATCTTGTCGTAGCCACCGATGCCGGTGGGCGCGGCCTCCACCACCTCGACCTTCCATCCTTTCTTCTCCGCCCAGCGCGCGTACATGCGGAAAAGGTCCGCCGCGAACAGCGCCGCCTCGTCTCCCCCTTCGGCGCCCTGGATCTCGACCACGACATCCCGGTCGTCGTTCGGATCCTTTGGAAGGAGCAGCACCTTGAGCTGTTCTTCCAGCTCCCCAAGCCGCTCTTCCGAACGGCGCTCCTCTGAGCGGAGGTACTCCTGCATGTCTGGGTCTTTCTCGTGTCTGAGCATCTCGCGCGCTGACTCCATCTCCTGCCGCGCGCGCCGGTACGCCTCATACGCGGTGACGATGTCGCGCATGGTTCGCTGCTCGCGCGCCAGCAGAGTCACCTTCTCGTGGTCGGACGCGATCTCCGGACGCGCCATCTCGTTTTCGATCTCGCGGTAACGGCGTGCGATCGAGTCGAGGCGGTCGATCATTTCGTCTTTCCCGCGTTGCCCGGCTCCGCCGGGCAACCGCCACCGAGCATCTTCGAGTCAGCGAGTCGAAATCTTTGGGGGGTTCCCCACAAGGGGGGCCTGCCCCCCTTGTGAATCTCGATCATGCTGCTGCTCCGGCGGTTTCCTCCTCACCCTCGCGGGCGCTGTTGAAGGCGGTGATCGCAACCTCGAGCATGTCGTCGGAGGGTTCGCGCGTCGTGAACTTCTGCGTCCCCAGCACAGGCAGGAGTGCAACGCGAACGATCGGGTTGTAGCGGTGTCGAGCCATGAACCGGATCAGCTCGAAGCCCGTGCCGGCGATCACGGGGATCGCGAGGATGCGGCTCATCACGAGCCAGAACAGGTTGGGATGAAAAACCGCGACCACGCTGAAGACGATGACGCTGACGACGAGTACGACAAGCAGAAATCCGGTGCCGCACCGCGGGTGCAAGGTGCTCGCGCGGCGAACCGAAGCCACGTCGAGCGTCCATCCTGACTCGAAGGCATTGATCGTCTTGTGCTCGGCGCCGTGGTACTGGAATACTCGGCGAACGTCGGGCAGCAATGCAATCGCGGCGAGGTAGCCAAGCACCAATCCGACACGGATCAAGCCTTCGACGAGCACGAACAAAAAGCTCCCGCTGCGATGAACCGCGAAGCTAGCGAGCAGCAGCGGCAAGCCGATGAAGATGACCAGAGCAAAGATGCCGGCTATCGCAACCGACCCGGTGATCTCTTTCTTGCCGATCTCGATGTTCTGGCTGCCCGCGTTCACGTTGGCCGACCAGATGAGCGATTTCATGCCGAGGTGAAGCTGCTCCCCGATCAGGGCAAGACCGCGCACGAAAGGCAGCTTCCAGAGCGGATGCGTGTAGATCGGCGCCTTGAGCTCGCCGCGGTCGATCACTATCTCTTTCGTCGTCGGCAGCCGGACCGCGACCGCGTAGTGGGTCTTGCCGCGCATCATCACGCCTTCGATGACGGCCTGGCCGCCATAGAAAAACGGTTGCTTACCCTTTTCGCCTCCCCGCCGTGCGAGGACGTTGGCCTGAATGGCCGGTTGGGCTTTCGCGGCTACGGTCTCCGGCCCGATCGGGTCCGGGACTGCCATCTACACCCGGGTCTTAGCAGCCCGCTTCCGGAACCGCTCGACCTGTCCGCCGGTGTCCACGATGCGCTGCGTGCCGGTGAAGAACGGGTGGCAGACGGAGCAGATCTCGGTCTTGAGCTCCTTGCGCGTGGAACCGGTCGTGAAGGTGTTCCCGCACGCGCAGGTCACGACCGCGTCTTCGTAGTAAGTGGGATGAATCTGTGCCTTCATTGATTACTCCAGGGAACGCTAGTTTACCGAGCGACCTGAGCCAGCATGCCGTGGGCCTGCAGGCTCATCACGCCGAGATACAAAACAAGACCCAGCCAGGCCAGTCCGATCGCCCAACGGCCGCCTGCCGGAACCGACGTGTAGTAGGGGTTGCTTCGCTCGCGGAAGCGGGCGATCAGGGTCGGGATGCCAAGCAGGGCGAAGATGATCAGGAGCGGGCTGATGAGTAGGTGGAACGCCAGCGCGCCAATCCCGACCACCGCCAGGGCGGCGACCTGGAAATATGGCGAGACCGGACCCAGGATCCAGGCTCCGTCCAGCTGCCACAGCGGGATCAGGTTGAACAGGTTGATGTAGAAGCCGATCCAGGCCATGAGCAGAAAGATCGGGTTGCCGGTGGAACCGTACAGGACGAACGCGGCGGTCGCACCAAGGGTGCCCGCGATGGGCCCCGCGATACCGATCTGCGCTTGCTTGAGCGCATCGGTCGGGTGGGAGCGCTGGAAGATGGCGGCGCCCAGGAACGGGATGAAGATCGGAGCGGTGGCCTGCATTCCCTGGCGCCGGATCTCGACGACGTGGCCCATCTCGTGGACGAGGATCATCACGACCAGCGCGACCGCGAACCAGGGGCCGAACACGAGGGCGTAGCCCCCGAAGCTCACGATCAGCGAGATGATCGTGCCGCCCGCCGGCAGCTTGACCAGGAGCAGGAGCCCGTACTTCGCGACCGCCCAGACCGCAAGCGCGGCCGAGACCAGCCAGCCCAGCAGGCCGCGGTTCCCCTGTTGGGGCGCGGGCGAGTAGTGATACGGCGACTGAGGCGGGATGTCCGAGGTCGCCTGGTAAGCCGGAGGCGGAGGAATGTACTGGCCGCCCTGGGACGGCTCGTAGGGGTCGTTCTGACTCATGGGATACCTCTCACTAGATACCCCCTACGCGACCGCGCTAATCCGGCCTCACCGCGGCGCTTCCGGAAGGTGGTGCCGGGTGATCAGGCGGCGAACGGTGGCGTGCCGGCTGGACATCAACAGCGACGTGGTCTCGGCGTAGCCGCTGCCGAAGCCCACACCGGGCAGCAGGGGCCCGCCGGTGACGCCGGTGATCGCGACCGCGATGTCGGTCGCCGGCGAGAGCTCGCCCAGCCCATAAACGTGCGATGCCTTGTCGCCGACAGCCTTCCTTTCCTCGTCGTTGCGAATCATCAGCCGGGCGAGGAACTCGCCGCCGAGGCACCGCACCGCGCAAGCCGCGATGAGACTCGCGTGGAGGTCGCCGATCCCGATCGCCGCGTCGATCCCCGTTTCAGGTAGGGCCGCCATCACGGCGCTGGCGAAGTCGCCTTCCTCCAGCGTGCGAATGCGAGCTCCCGTCCCGCCCACCTCGGCGATGAGCTCCTGGTGCCGCGGGCGCTCGAGGATGGCGATGGTGAGGTCCTGCACACGAACATTCCGCGCGAAGGCGATTCGCCGGAGGTTGTCGATCATCGAATGGTCGAGGTCGACCGCGCCCCTCGCGGCAGGACCCGCTACAAACTTCTCGACCTGCGACGCGGATGGCATGTCCGCGAACCCGCCAGGCTCGACAGCGACCAGCAGTGAGACCGCGTTGATGTGGCCGCGCGCGACCTGGCTCGCGCCCTCCACCGGGTAGACACCCAGGTCGACCTTTCGTCCACCGCCGGAGACCACCAGCCCGTGCGGGAGGTGCGCCTGGTGGCGCGGGCTCAAGACAACGGTGGCGGTGAGACCGGACCGCTCGAGCGCCTCGCGCATCGCGTGGCCCGCGGCGTCGCTGACGCCGTCAGGGTCGCCTTTGCCGAGGAAACCAGCGCACGCCAGCGCCGCCGCTTCGGTGGCATGCACCAGGTCGAGCGAGAGCTCGCGCTCCTCCCCATCTATGGGCCGGTTGGCCGTTGGCCCGGATGGGCCGCTCCTTTGCTGCTCCATGTCTCTCCTGGCTAGTTTGCCTCGGGCTCTTCGAGCAGCTCGGCGGGACGAAGTTCCATCTGGTCGATCCCGCTCTGGAGGAAGGCGGCCCGCACGAAATCGCGGAACAGAGGGTGCGGCCGGCTTGGGCGCGATCGAAACTCAGGATGGAACTGGCTCGCGACGAACCACGGGTGGTCGGCCAGCTCGATGATCTCGACGAGGCGTCCGTTCGGCGAAAGCCCGCTGAAGATCATGCCCGCCTCGCCCATCACCTCACGGTATTCGTTGTTGAACTCGAAGCGATGCCGGTGGCGTTCGTAGACGACTTCTTCGCCATACGCCTTGTGAGCGCGTGATCCAGGAAGCAGCTTGCAGGGGTACAGGCCGAGCCGCATCGAAGCGCCCATCTGATCGACGTTTCGCTGTTCGGGCATCAGGTCGATGACAGGCGTCGACGTGAAGGCCGCGAACTCGGTCGAGTTCGCGTCCGGCGCCTCAAGCTTCTCGCGCGCAAAGTCGATGACAGCGCACTGCATGCCGAGGCACAGTCCCAGGTAGGGGATCCGGTTGTGGCGTGCGTAGCGCGAGGCGATGACCTTGCCTTCTATGCCCCGATAGCCGAACCCTCCCGGCACGACTATGCCCGCGACGCCCATGAGCGGCGACGAATCCCCTGCGTCGAGCTTCTCCGAGGAAACCCATCTGATATCGATGGCCAGTCCGTGATGGATGCCGGCGTGCCGCAGCGACTCGATGACGCTCAGATACGCGTCGGGCAGCTGGATGTACTTGCCGACGATCGCGATCGGCACTGTCGCTCGCGGGTGCCTGATGCGCTCGACCAGGCCGGTCCAGGGCGCGAGGTCCGGGACGTGGGACGCCTCGTCCAGCTCGAAGTGCTTGGCCATCACCTTGCCGACGCCTGAGGCCTCGAGCATGAGCGGGACCTCGTAGATCGACTGCACGTCAGGCACCGACACGACCGCGTCACGGGGGACGTCGGTGAACAGCGCGATCTTTTCCTTGAGATCGTTGTCGATCGGCAGCTCGGAGCGACAGATGATCGCGTCGGGCTGGATACCGATCGCCCGCAGCGCCTGGACCGAATGCTGGGTCGGCTTCGTCTTCATCTCCTGGCCTCGGACCACGGGCACCAGCGAGCAGTGCACGTAGAAGACGTTCTGGCGGCCAAGGTCGTTCTTCAGCTGGCGGATGGCCTCGAGGAAGGGCAGGCTCTCGATGTCACCCACGGTCCCACCCACCTCGACCACGACGACGTCGGCTTGAGGGTCCTTGGAGGCTCGGAGGATCTTCTCCTTGATCACGTTCGTGACATGGGGAATGACCTGCACGGTGGCGCCCAGGTAGTCGCCGCGGCGCTCCCTTGCGATGACCTCCTGGTAGATCTTCCCGGTCGTCACGTTGGATGCAACCGTCAGGTTCTCGTCGACGAAGCGCTCGTAGTGCCCGAGGTCGAGGTCGGTTTCCGCGCCGTCATCGGTGACGAAGACCTCTCCGTGCTGGTAAGGGCTCATCGTGCCGGGGTCGACATTCAGGTAGGGGTCGAGCTTCTGGAGGGAGACGGTGAGGTGGCGGGCCTTCAGGATGTTCCCGATCGACGCCGCCGTAATGCCCTTGCCGAGAGAGGAGACGACACCCCCGGTCACGAAAACGTACTTCGACATAGACGACCTCCAGGGCGGTTTTTGAAATGTTACCTAGAACGCCGGGGTCGTCAAACCTTTGTTTCGACTTTCGGCTCCACTTTTGGCTCCAGGACGACCACTTTGGTCTCGTACTCGGCGACCGACGACTTCTGGACCGAGAGCTTGGGCTGGGGTTCGGACGATGTCACCCCCATCTCTTTAAGGAAGCGGTCGAGAGTGTCGAGATCCACCTTGAGCCCGGCGATCGCGTAGTGCATCGGCACCACGTAACGCGGCTCGAGCTGCCGGACGACCTCTGCCGCCTGTGCAGCGTTGATCGCGGTCCGGCCGCCGACCGGCACCAGCAACACGTCCGGCGAGGCGATCGCCTCGGCCTCCGTGTCCTCGAGCTTGTGGCCGAGGTCGCCGAGGTGGCAGATCCGCACATCGTCGATCTCGATCAGGTAGACGGTGTTACGGCCCTGCTTGGCCCCTTTGTCGGCGTCGTGGAAGGTCGGTACGCCGATCACGCTGACGCCGGCGACCTCATACTCGCCCGGCCCGCGGATCTCGTAGGCCCCATCGCGCACGACCTGCGTGTAGTTGTGGTTTTCGTGCTCATGGCTAACGGTGACGACCTCGGCGTCCATCCGGGCCAGCTTGAGCCCGATGCCGGGCGGAAACGGGTCGGTCACCACGGCCGCGTTTCGGCCACGCAACCGGAAGCAACCGTGTCCTAGCCAGGTGACATCCAATGCCTTGTTCCTTCGTCCTTCACATCCGTTCCGGGGCGCTGACCCCCATCAGGTCGAGCGCAGTCTTCAAAGTGTGACGCGCCGCCCGGCATAGCTCCAGCCGCGCCCTTGTTAAGGCGGGATCGTCAACCACCACGCGATGCTCGCTCTGCGCGTTGCCCGCGTGGTAGAACCGGTGAACCTCGGTCGCCAGGTCGTGCACGTAATAAGGAATGCGGTGAGGCTCGAGCAGGGCAGTCGAATCCTCTACAACATCAGGCCAGAACGCCAGCTGCCGCGCCACGTCCAGCTCCCAGGGGTGAACCAGCAACGAGACGTCCGCCTTCTCGGCGAGATGTGGATGGCGCTGGCTTGCCGTCGCCTCGACGTTCGCCAGGCGCGCGTGCGCGTACTGGGCGTAGTAGACCGGGTTCTCGTTGCCCTGCGTGACCGCCAGCTCGAGGTCGAACTCGATCGTCGTGTCCGGCGAGCGCAATAGATAGAAGTAGCGAACTGCATCGGAGCCGACCCTGTCGATGAGCTCGTCGAGCGTGACGAATCGGCCGGCTCGCTTCGACATCTTCCCTTCTTTGAGGTTGACCATCTGATGGAGGATGATCACGAGCTTCGACGGGTCAAAGCCCAGCGCCGCCGCCGCTGATTTCATGCGCGGCACGTACCCATGGTGGTCGGCCGCCCACACCTCGATCACGCGGTTGTAGCCGCGCTGCTCGAATCGGCTCAGCAGGTATCCGAGGTCGGAGGCGAAGTAAGTCGGCTGTCCGTTGGCGCGGATCACGACGCGGTCCTCCTCGTCATCGCTTGGGTCGCCAAACCACAGCGCGCCGTCGCGCTCCTTGAGGCGCCCGGACTCGCGCAGCCTCTGGATCGCCTCCTGCGGGAGGCCGGACTCCCACAGACGGTTCTCGTAGTACCACTCGTCGTAGCGGACGTTGACCCGGGCGACAGTCGCCCTGATCCGCTCCACCATCTTGTTGATGGCGTACATGCGCAGCTTCGGTTCCGCCTCCTCCTCCGCCAGGTTCTCGATACCCGCCAGGTCGCGCCGCGCCATCTCCGCCAGCTCGATCACGTACTCGCCCGTGTAGCCGCCCTCTGGCGGCTCGAGCCCATGCAGCCGCGCGTACACCGAGGCGCCGAACCGACGCGTTTGCGTGTTGTCGGAGTTGACGTAGTACTCGCGCTGGACCGAGTGCCCGGTGAACTCGAGCAGCCTGCAGATCGAGTCGCCCAACGTGACGCCCCGTCCGTGACCGATGTGCAGCGGGCCTGTCGGATTGACGCTTCCGAACTCCACCTGCAGCCGCACGCCTCGGCCCATGTCCTGCGCGCCGTAGCCGGGCTGGACGCGGCCGATCAGGCCGCGCAGCCAGACGTCCGTGAGACGGAAGTTCACGTAGCCCCCCGAAGCCTCGGCGATCGCCGCGCCTTCGGCCACATGGATCGTCTCGGCGAGTCTGGCGGTGATTGCCTTCGGGTCCTGGTGCAGCACCCTGGCGAGCTTCAGGCCCGCGGACGTCGCGTAATCGCCGTGCTCCGCAACTTTGGCGCGGCCCAGCTCGAGGTCCGGAATGTCTCCGTCGACTCCGAGCCTGCGAACTGCGTCGAGCAGAGCTTCGTTGATGCTGTCGCGAACTCCGCCGGAAACGACCGGTGTCATGTACAGATCGGGTGCTGGGAAGTCAGCGTGAGCTCGGCCTGGGTCGACGCGCCGTCCCGCCAGTACGTGACCGTCACGCGCTGGTTGGCGTGAAACCGAGAGCGAAGCAGCAGCGACAGCGGGTGGGCGGCGTCGAGCCTGACATCATCGATCTGCGTGATCACATCTCCCGGCTTCAGGCCCGCCGCCGCAACCGGACCGGTCTTGTCCAGCGTGACGAGACGGCTCCCTTCCGGAGTTCCATTGAGCGCCGCGTTCTCCGCTGTGACGTCTGCTGTCGTCGCGCCGAGTGACGAAACCATGACCTGCCCCGTCGACAAGATCTGCTGCACATCGTCAACGATGTCCGCGACGTTCAGACCAAAGCCCGAGAGGCTCGACGGCGACTCCATGGCTACGCCGATGACCTGGCTGCCAACGTTCAGGAGCGGGCCGCCCGACATGCCGCCGTCGATCGCCGCGTTGGTCTGGATCGTGTCGCTGAACTGCAGCGTCCGACCGAGGTTGACGGGGTCGTTGGCGGAGGTCACGCGATGCATCGCGCTGACGTATCCGGGCGTGACCGCGTTTCCCTCCACCGGCCCGCCGACGGCCACGATCCGCTGCCCCTGGACCAGTGCGGTGGGGTCGGCGAAGCCGAGCGTCGGCAGTCCGCTGACCTTGTCGATCTTGATCACCGCGACACCGGTCTGGCAGTCGTAGTCGACCAGCCGCGCGTCATGCGCCTTGGAATCGCCGGGGATGAGCACGGTCAATCCGCTGGAGCCGGCGATCACGTTGATGTTGGTGACGATGTAACCGTCGGTGGTCGCCAGGTAGCCGGAACCACGGACAAGGCTGGGTTGGTGCTGGGTGACGATGCTGACGACCGCGGGCTTGGCTTTGCCCGCGGCGGTGATGATCGCCGAGTCCTCGCTGATCGTCACCCCGTTGCGCAGGTTGACCTGCTGCGTGTTCGTGCGTGCCTGGAGGCTGAGGATGGCAAGGGTGACGCCGGCGGCGACCAGGGCTGCCACGAGCAGGCCGGCCGTCACGGCCAGGATGGGACGCATGAACTGATGTTAGGTAGGTGAAGCTCTACAGGTGGTTGGAGCTCTCGATCGGATACCAGATCATGACGAGCTGGCGGTTGGGCTCGAAACCGGCGGCCGTGTACAGCTTGACCGCAGCCTGGTTGTCGGACCGAGTCCAGACATAGGCGAGGGTCACGTGGCGCTCCGCGAACAGCCTGGTCGCCTGGCGGACGAGCATCTCGCCGATGCCACGGCCTCGGTGGCCCTCGGCCACGTACAGCTCGGCCACCTCGCCCTCCAGGCCCGTGCCCGGGTCGTAAAGGACGATCCAGCAAAAGCCGACGACCTGGTCGACCTCATCTCGCACGACGTAGATGACGTTCTCGCCGCGGAACGCCGACGGGACCTGCGCCAGGTGCCGTTCGATCTCCTCGCGCGGCAACTGTGGATGGTCCGAGTAGTGGACCTGCTCGCCAAGGTGAAGCGCAACGAGAAGCGGCTTGATGAGGGCATAATCGCCGGCCGCCAAACGTTCAACGTCGAGAGTTCGCATCCCCGTCCGATGTTAGCCTAGGCTCGCGCAGCATCGCCAAATTTCTGCGCAGAAAATCAGCGATGCTCCTCAGCTAGATTGCCGACGTAGCTCAGCTGGCAGAGCAGCCGCCTCGTAAGTGGCAGGTCGTGGGTTCGAATCCCACCGTCGGCTCCACGCCATCCCGGTTCGGATCACGCTCGTTTGTCGCCGAAGACGTGTGCCGAAGCCGGCCGATATGCGCCTTCGGCGTCGGAAGAGCCTAGCGGCCATAAGAGCGAGACCAGCAGCAGGAACTCGGCCAGCAGGATCGGCACCGCAAGCACCACCAGCGCCAGCTCGAGCAGGGCGTAGCCGACCAGGAGCAGCGCGACCTGGACCGGTGTCGCACCAGACCGGATGAGCAGCCAGCCGGCGACGACCAGCATCGCGAAGTCCTGGAACCCGACATAGGGCGTGAAAAGCAGGGAGGCTACGATGCCGGTCGCGATCGGCCGGGCGACGCTCATCTGGCGCTGCCTCCAGGCCGCGACCAGCGCGACAATCACCACGACGGCCTCAACGGCGTAGACGTGAGGGCCGAGACCCAGCGGGCCGGCGATGGCATAGCGCCGAGTCGGCTCCCATTGCGACGCCATGGCGAGGACTTCGCGATAACGCTGGATTCCGTCCTGGCCGAGCAGGACCAGCGCCGCCCCCGCCATCACCGCCGTCGCGGCCAGCCAGACCACGAAGATCCGCCGCTGGCCCGACACCAACAGGCAGAGGGGCACCAGGAGCGCCAGTTGTGGCTTGATCGCGATCAGGCTGAGCGCCAGACCCGCAAGCACTGGCCGCTTGCGGTCGGCGAGCCACCAGGCCATGGCCACGGCCGCGGCGACCAGCGCCACCGGCTGACCGACCATCAGACCGAAGGCGGTCGGAAACAGACCGAGGAAGAGCGCGAGATGAGCGGCTCGCGTCAACCCTCCGCCCGGCGCCGCAAGCCGCCAGGCGAGCAGGGCCGCTCCGACGATCAAAAGCGTCCACAGCACCAGCGCCATCTCGAACGGCAGCACAAGGAACGGGGTGGCGATCCAGGCGAGCGTCGGCGGGTTGAGGAAGGGCGACCAGTAGGTACCAACCCCAAGACCCTCGACGACCGCCTTCTGCGCGCTGAGGTCGTACAGGTGGCCGTAGCCATAGGTCCATGCGTCGAGGGCGGCGCCATAGATGAGCCGGAAGTCATTCCGGATCCGGAACTCGGGGACGTACGTCGAGCTCGCGGCGTACAGGTTGAAACCGAGCAGCAGGAGGCCCGCCCACAGTCCCGCCGCCGACCACAGGCGGGTTCGCTCTCGGAGGTATTGAACCAACGCAGGCAAAAAATAAGGGCTCGGGCGTGTGCCCGAGCCCTCAGTGCCGATTTAGTTAGGGGACCTCGCGGTAGTCCGCGTCGACCACGTCACCTTCTTTCTTCTCTTCGCCGGGCGGCGTTCCGTCCGAGGGGCCACCGCTCGCCGCGGATGCGCCGGCGCCCTGGTAGATGTGCTGGCCGATCTTCTGGAGGGCCTCGTTGAACTCGTCCATCTGGCGCTGCAAGGCCTTGGTGTCCGAGCCCTTGGCCGCGGTCTTGAGCGACTCCAGCTTGGTGTTGACCTCGCCCTTCAGGTCCTCGGGGATCCGGGCCTCGTTGTCCTTGATCACCTTCTCGGCCTGGTGGATCATGTGGTCCGCCTGGTTGCGGAGCTCCACCTCTTCGCGCTTCGCCCGATCTTCGGCGGAGTGCGCCTCCGCCTCCTTGACCATACGGTCGACCTCGTCCTTGTTCAAGGTCGAGGACGCCGTGATCGTGACCGACTGCTCGCGGCCGGTGCCCTTGTCCTGCGCCTTGACATTGAGGATGCCGTTCGCGTCGAGATCGAACGTGACCTCGACCTGCGGCATGCCCCGGGGCGCGGGCGGGATGCCGTCCAGGTGGAATCGGCCCAAGGTCCGGTTGTCGCGAGCCATCTCGCGCTCGCCCTGCAAAACGTGGACCTCGACAGACGTCTGGTTGTCCGCCGCGGTCGAGAAGACCTGCGAGCGCGACGTCGGAATGGTGGTGTTGCGGTCGATGAGCTTGGTCATGACACCGCCCAGGGTTTCGACGCCCAGCGAAAGCGGCGTCACGTCCAGGAGCAGGATGTCCTTGACCTCGCCCTTCAGCACGCCGGCCTGGATCGCCGCACCGACGGCCACGACCTCGTCAGGGTTGACTCCCTTGTGCGGCTCCTTGCCGCCGAGCAGACCCTTGACGAGCTGCTGGATGATCGGCATTCGGGTGGATCCGCCGACGAGCACAACCTCGTCGATCTGCTGCGGCGTCAGGTTGGCGTCCTTGAGCGCGGCCAGGAATGGACCGCGCGTTCGCTCGGTCAGGTCCGTGGTCAGCGACTCGAACTTGGCGCGGGTGAGCGTCATCTCGAGGTGCTTTGGACCGGTCTGGTCGGCCGTGATGAACGGCAGGTTGACGGTCGTCTCGAGCCGGCTCGAGAGCTCGATCTTGGCCCGCTCGGCAGCCTCGGTCAGGCGCTGCAAAGCCTGGCGGTCGGCCTTCAGGTCGATGCCGTTCTGCTTCTTGAACTCGTCGGCGAGCCAGTCCACGATGCGGCGGTCGTAATCGTCACCGCCGAGGTGGGTGTCCCCGTTGGTGGCCTTGACCTCGAACACGCCGTCGCCCACGTCGAGCACCGAGACGTCGAACGTGCCACCGCCGAGGTCGAAGACCAGGATGGTCTCGTTCGCCTTCTTCTCCAGGCCGTAGGCCAGCGAAGCGGCCGTCGGTTCGTTGATGATGCGGAGCACGTTGAGGCCGGCGATCTGCCCGGCGTTCTTGGTCGCCTGGCGCTGCGAGTCGTTGAAGTACGCGGGCACGGTGATGACAGCGTCGGTCACCTTCTCGCCGAGGTAGGCTTCTGCGTCGGCCTTGAGCTTCTGCAGGATCAGGGCGGAGATCTCTTCGGGGGTGAACTCCTTGTTGGCGTTCGGGACGAACACCACGGCACGGTCGTCTTTGCCCGGCTTGACCTGGTAAGGCACGATCTTGCGCTCCGAGTCGACCTCGGCGAACTTGCGGCCCATGAACCGCTTGATCGAGTAGACGGTGTTCTCGGGGTTGACCGCCGCCTGCCGGCGAGCCAGCGTGCCCACCAGCCTCTCACCGGACTTGGTGAACGCGACGACGGAGGGCGTGGTGCGTGAACCTTCGGAGTTAGGGATGACGACCGGCTCGCCGCCTTCCATGACGGCGATGACCGAGTTGGTCGTCCCCAGGTCGATTCCTACGGTCTTAGGCATGTGTCAGCTGTCCTCCAGATGGGATGGATTGGATTCAAAGTGAATATGAATCTCTTCTTCCCCGGTTCCGGGGCCGCAAAACCACCCAGCGCCTACGCTTTTAGATGGATGGCGATTTACGAGCTCGATCCCGTCGACCGCATTGCCGTCGCGGCGGTCGGTGAGCCCGGTCAACGGCGATTTTTTCTCCTCGCCACAGGCTCGGGGCGGACCCTGACGCTGGGCTGCGAGAAGTCCCAGCTCCAGGCGCTCATCCTGCGGCTCCATCAGATGCTCGAAGCCCAGCAGATCGAAGGGCCTGAGGGCGCCGCCGACGAATCGCCGACCGGCCAGGTGTCGGGTGAACCCGAGTGGCAGATCGGGGAGATGGGCCTGGGCTACCACGAGGCGCGCCAGATGTTCGTCCTGGTCGCCAGCCAGGGGGCGGTGGGCGAGTCGACTGAAGCTCCGCCGGACGACGATTCGCCGAGCGTGCGCTTCTGGCTGAGGCATGATCAGGTCATCGCGTTCTCCAAACAGGCCGAGTCGGTGTTGTCCGCAGGCAGGCCGCTTTGCCCGAGGTGCGGTCTGCCGATGGACCCTGCCGGCCACCCGTGCCCGGTCATGAACGGTGCACGCCCCATCTTCTGAAGGCGCCGAGCACCTGCTCCAGGAGCTGCCCGAGGTCAAGGTCGAGGGCTTGCTGCACGACGCCTCGAACTACACATTTCTGACGCGCCTTGGACCTCACCCGCCGTCAGGACTCCGCGCCGTCTACAAGCCCGCCCGTGGCGAGTCACCGCTCTGGGACTTCGAGGCCGGCACCCTCTATCAGCGCGAGGTTGCCGCGTACGAGCTGAGCAAGGTACTCGGCTGGCCGAACATCCCGCCGACCGTGGTCCGGGAGAAGGCGCCCCACGGTGTGGGCGCCATGCAGCTGTTCATCGAGGCCGACGCGCGCCACTTCCTCGGCGAGAGCAGCTCGCGCAGCGACACCTGGATCCGCGTCGCCCTGTTCGACGTGATCGCGAACAACGCGGACCGCAAATCCGGCCACTGCCTGTTCGATGCCACAGACAAGGTATGGGTCATCGACCACGGCCTCACGTTTCACGTCGACCAGAAGCTGCGCACGGTGATCTGGGACTTCTCGGGCGAGCCTCTGCCGGGCGACCTGTGCGGCGACGTCGAGCGCACACTGGTCGAGGTGGAGCGCGGCGGATTGGGCAAGACGATGCAGGGACTGGTCAGCCAGGCGGAGATGCGAGTCCTCAAGCGGCGGCTGCGCGCAGTGCTTGACCCTCGCTGGCGGTTTCCCGAGCCGAGCTCGGCATGGTCGATACCCTGGCCGCCGGTGTAACCAAGCTGCCTCTGGTATCGTTCCCCGGCTTCATGCGTTTTCTCCGGCTCCTGGTCGCCGTGCCCATCTGGCTGCTGCTCACAGCAGATACACCATCCCCATCCGCGTCGCCAGCTTCCTCCTCGTCGCCTTCTCCGATTTCGTCGCCGTCACCGTCTCCCTCCCCATCCCCGTCACCCATCCCCACCAACGCATTCCTTTCTCTTGATGTGACCGCCGGCCCGGCGACCACGGTGATCAATGTGAGCGGCGGCCAGTTCCTGCCGAACCAGCAGACGACCCTCTACTGGGACCAGGCCAGCAAGGTCGCGGGCTCGGCCACGGCAGACGCCAGCGGGAGCTTCAACACAAGGGTCAAGACGTTCGCGGGCGACGGGCCGGGGGCGCATAAGCTTTGCGCCAGCGTCCCCCCGAGCCCCTGCGCGATCTTCACGCTCGATGCGCCGCAGACCTCGCCGTCGCCTTCGCCTTCACCGATCGAGTCGCCATCCCCCACCGCGGAGCCGACCATCGCGTTTACTCCAACGGCAAGTCCGGTGGCGAAGACTCTCAACGGTATCGATGTCATCACGAGCCCGCCTTTTGTCTTCCTTCCGATAACGGGCGGCCTTGCGATCGCGCTGTCCCTTTTCTACTGGCTGTTCAGCGTTTTGAGACGGCCGCGCCCGCAAAGGATGCCCGCCGCGGCGGTCGTGCACCGGGCGACGCGCCCGGACTATTCCGCCGGCTTCGGCACCGCGCCGGTCGGCGAGCCCCGGCAACCGGACGCATCGGCCTGGGAAGACAGCATGCGGCGCGTTTGGCCAGCGCCGCCCGCAACCCCGGAAGAAGCTGTGGCGCCCTCGGAGCCGGAACCGGCGCCCGCGGTCGAAGAGCCTGCGTATGCGCCCGTGGAATGGGGGCCCGGCAAAGGCGACTGGGGTTATCCGGAGCCGACCCCACCGGACGATTCACATGAGATGCCCAAGCCAAGCGACTAGTTCGTAAGGACTCCCCCGTAGTCAGCGGGCCCGGCCGAACTTAGACTTCGGCAGAGTGTCATCACTTCTCGAAGTTCGCGACCTGAGCGTCCGCTTCGGTGGGGTGGTGGCCCTGGATCGCGTTTCTTTCGAAGTCGAGGCGGGGCAGGTGGTCGCACTTATCGGTCCCAACGGCGCCGGCAAGACGACCCTGTTCAACGTCATCACGCGCGTGTACCGGCCGAGCAACGGCACCGTTCTCATCGACGGTCAACCTGTGCTCTCGATCCGGCCGCACCAGGTGATCCGCCGCGGTCTCGCGCGAACATTTCAGAACGTGGCCCTCTTTCGCTCGATGACAGTCCTCGACAACGTCCTTGTCGGCGATCACACCCAGACCAGGAGCGGCTGGCTGCAGGCTTCCGTGCCTCTCCCGGGAGCGGTGACAGCGGAAGCCGCGTCGCGCAAGCGAGCGCTGGGGATGATCGATTTCGTCGGACTCGGCGCGCACGCGTTGCGCCCCATCGCGGCGCTTCCATTCGGGTCGCAGAAGCGGGTCGAGCTTGCCCGAGCGCTGGTCTCGAAGCCCCGACTCCTGCTTCTTGACGAGCCCGCCGGCGGCATCAGTCATGAAGAGGTCGACAACATGTCGGGGCTGCTGCGGCGCGTGCACAAAGATCTTGGCGTGACCATGCTGCTGGTCGAGCACCACATGGCGTTCGTGATGGGCATCTCAGACCGAGTCGTGGTTCTCGACTTCGGCAAGAAGATCGCGGAAGGCACGCCGGCTGAGGTGCAGCGCAACCCGGCCGTGATCGAGGCATATCTCGGCGCAGCATGAGTGCCCTCCTCGAGCTCGACAACGTCCACGCCGGCTACGGTCCGACATCGGTCCTCCACGGTGTGTCGATGTCCGTCGAAGAAGGCGCGGTCGTCTCGGTCCTGGGCGCGAACGGCGCGGGCAAGACGACGACGTTGCGCGCGATCACGGGCGGCGTGCGGTGGAGCGGCGATATCCGCTTCAACGGTCGCTCGCTGCGGCGAATGTCCACCGAGGAGATCGTGCGTCGAGGCATCGCGCACGTTCCCGAGGGCCGTGGCATCTGCACTGAGCTGACTGTCGACGAGAACCTCAAGCTCGGCTCTCACCTGCGTCGCGATGGCCCCGAGGTCCGCAAGGACTACGACCGTGTCTTCGAATACTTCCCGGTGCTCAAGGAGCGGCGCCGGCTATCCGCAAGCACACTGTCCGGCGGCGAGCAGCAGATGCTCGCCCTCGCACGCGCCCTGCTCATGAAACCTCGCCTCATGCTGCTCGATGAACCCTCCCTTGGCCTGGCCCCAATTGTGGTGCGATCTATCTTCCAGATAATCCGCTCGATCAATGAGAGCAGTCGCGTCACGGTGCTGCTCGTCGAGCAGAACGCGCGGATCGCCCTCGATCTGTCGAGCACTGCCTACGTGCTCGAAGTCGGCCGAGTTGCTGTGCATGGCGAAAGCGCCGAGCTGCAGGGCAACGAGTCAGTCCGCCGTTCCTACCTCGGCTACTAGAGTGTCACCCCCCTCCTGATGCAGGAATTTCTGCAGCAGCTCGTCACCGGCATCGCCGCGGGCGGCATCTTCGCGAGCCTGGCGCTGGCGCTTGTCCTCATCTACAACGCGATGGGCCTCGTCAACTTCGCCCAGGGGGAGATGGCGATGCTGGCGACCTTCGTCGCCTACGCCCTGATCAGTCGCGGCATGAGCTACTGGATCGTGTTCCCGGTGACGCTGGTCCTCGCGTTTGGAGGCGGGATAGTCATCCAGCGCATCGTCATCAAGCCGGTAGAACGGGCGCCGATCTTGACCCTGGTCATCATCACGCTCGGTCTCGCGACGCTCCTCAACGGGCTCGCTGGTTTTGTCTTCGGCTACGTGCCCCGCTCGTTTCCCAGCCCTTTCTCCGCCCAGAGCGCCGACATCCTGGGCGTTTTCGTCAGCTATCGCGACCTCGGCGTCATCGTGGTTTCCGGGCTCGTGCTGCTGGCGGTCTACCTCCTGCTCCAGCGCACCACCGTCGGCCTGACGATGCGCGCCGCCGCTCATCACCCGGAGGCAAGCCGTCTGCTCGGGGTCCAGGTGAGCTGGATGCTGGCCCTGGGTTGGGGCCTCGCATCGGCGGTCGGAGCGGTGTCTGGGCTGATGGTCGCACCGATCCTGCTGCTCGAGCCGAACATGATGCAGTCGATCATCATCTACGCCTTCGCCGCCGCGGTCCTTGGCGGCATCGAGAGCCCGCTGGGCGCGGTCGTCGGCGGTGTGATCGTTGGCGTGACGGTCAACCTCGCAGGTGCCTATCTGCCGTTCGTCGGGGGCGACCTCCAGCTCGCGGTCGGCCTGGCGATCATCGTGGCCGTGCTCGTGATCAAGCCCAACGGTCTTTTCGGCCGCGCTCGCGTGCGCCGGGTATAAATGGCCCGCCTCCGCACCGCCCCGCCGCGCTACTGGCTGGTCGGCGTCGCCTTCCTTTTCTTCCTGGGCTTCCCAACGGTGATCAGCAGCTTCCAGACGAGCCTGTGGACGCAGGCGCTCGTGCTGGCGATTGCCATCATGGGACTCAACATCCTGGTCGGCTACAACGGGCAGCTTTCGCTGGGCCACGGCGCGTTCATGGCCTTGGGCGCGTACACGTCGGCCATCCTCGCCCATCACTACAAGCTCGATTACCTGATCACGATCCCGATTGCGGCTCTCCTGACCGGGCTGGTCGGGTTCCTTTTCGGCATTCCGTCCCTGCGGCTGTCCGCCCTCTACCTCGCCCTGGCCACCTTCGCGCTGGCGGTGGTCACCCCGAGCATCATCAAACGTCCGGCGGCGCTGACCGGGGGCGTGCAGGGAATTCTTGTCCTGCAACCCGATCCGCCGCAATTTGCGCAAGACGTGTTCGCCTTCATCACCGGTACGAGGATGACCAGCGACCAGTGGATCTACTACCTCTCTCTCTTCTGCGCGCTCCTGCTCTTCTGGCTGGCGTGGAACCTCGTCCGCCACCGACCGGGACGCGCCATGCGGGCGATCCGCGACGGCGAGGTGGCGGCCGCCGCGTCAGGCGTCAACATCGCCGGCTACAAGACGCTGGCTTTCGCCATTTCGGCCTTTTACGCCGGCACGGCCGGATCGCTCTTCGGCCTCGCCACGGGCTTCATCAGCCCGGATACCTTCCCTGTTTCGCTCTCTATCCAGCTGCTTGTCGGTGCCGTTGTGGGGGGCCTGGCATCGATTCCGGGACCGCTGCTGGGCGCCATCTTTGCCTACTTCCTGCCGATCGAGTCGAACCAGTGGGTGCCCAGCCAGGATTGGATCCCAGACCAGATCAGATCGACCGTGAAGAACGCGGGCCCGGCCGTCTCCTACGGCGCGGTCCTGATCCTGATCATGATGTTCGCGCCCAACGGCATCGTCGGCCTCGTCAACTCGGGTTACTCCGCGCTGAACCGGCGGCTCCGCGGGGCAGGCGATCGGGAGACTGGACAGATGCCGCCGGACCCCCAGACTGTTTAAATAGCTGTTCATTAAAGCGGGAGGGTTTTCAATGGAACAAAAGGCGCCTCGGCTAGCCGCGGTAGCGGTCTTCCTCGTCACCCTGGCCGCCTGCGGAGGCTCCGCGAACAGCGCTCCGCAGACCGATATCGGCATCACAAGCGACTCGATCCTGTTGGGCAACACGATCGCGCAGTCGGGCGCGGCCGCCGCGTACGGCACGATCGGGAACGCGGAGCTTGCCTACTTCACGTACATCAACGGCCAGGGCGGCGTCAACGGCCGCAAGATCAACTTCAAGATCCTGGACGACGCCTACAACCCGGCACAGACCGTGCCGCTGACCAAGCAGCTCGTCGAGCAGGACCAGGTCTTTGCCATGTTCAGCGGCCTGGGCACGCAGGCCCAGGTTTCTGTGCGCGATTACCTGAACAGCAAGAAGGTGCCCCAGATGTTCGTCGCCACGGGCGCCACGACCTTCAACAAGGATTTCAGCACCAACGGGTGGACGCTCGGCTGGCAGCCGCCATACCAGGGCGAGTCTCGGATCTATGCCGCCGACGTGCTGAAGAGCCACTCCGCCGCAAAGATCGGCGTGCTCTACCAGAATGACGACTACGGCCAGGACTATTTGAAGGGCCTGGAAGACGGTCTTGGCTCGAAGGCGTCGATGATCGTGGCCAAGGAGAGCTACGACGTCACAGCGGCCAACACCGCGGCGCAGCTCACGAAGCTGAAGGCCTCTGGCGCCGACACGCTGTTCATCTTCGCCACGCCCGGATTCACGATCAAGTCGCTCGTCACGGTCACTCTGCTGCACTGGGAGCCGACGATCTACCTCAACTCGGTTTCCAACCCGCAGGTCTACATGGGGCTGGCCAAGACCGCCGGCGCGGCGTTGAAGAACGTGACCAGCGTCGCTTACCTCAAGGACCCTACCGACCCGCAGTGGGACAGCGACGAAGGCATGAAGCTCTACAAGACGGTCATCGCGAGCTGCACAACCTGCAAGCCCAACGACGGCTTCAACATCTACGGCGTCGCGGTCGCATACACGATGGTCGACGTGCTGAAGCAGGCCGGCCAGAACATGACGCGGAAGAACGTCATCGACATCGCGGCCAACCGCCTGAACGAGACGAACCCATTCCTCCTTCCCGGCGTCAAGGTCAAGACCACTTCGTCCGACCACTTCCCGATCATGCAGGAGCAGGTCATAACCTGGAACGGCACCGGATGGACGCTCCAGGGCAGCCTGATCGACGAGCGGGGCACGATCAAGTAGCACGCGCGCTGGTAGGCCTGCGGCCGTATTGGCTTCAGGCCTACCTCCTTACGTACACCCCGATCGGGTTGTTCGCCGACAGCCGCATCACGGAGCCGTGGCAGCAGTACCTGCTCGGCGCCATGACCTTTTCGGTTCTCTATCTCGCCGCCCTCAAGGCGCCGCGCGAGCAGCGCGCTCAGGTCTGGACCTGCGTCGCCGTGGCCACCTGCTTCGAGATAGTCGGGTCCCTGGTCTGGGGCGTCTACCGCTACCGGCTTGGCAACCTTCCACTGTTCGTCCCGCCAGGACACGGCATCGTTTACCTGTTTGGGCTGCTCGCGGCGCAAACGCCCGTGGTCATGCGTCACGGTCGACGCGTCGCGTACTTCGTCCTGGCGGCAGCCGGAGGGTGGGCCCTCGCGGGCGTCACCGTGCTGCCCGCCGTCACCGGGCGTGTCGATGTGCAGGGAGCGCTCTGCCTCCCCGTGTTCGCGTACTTCCTCCTGCGCTCGCCGCGGTGGCCGCTGTTCGCGGCGATTTTCATCATCGTCAGCGAGCTCGAGATATGCGGCACTTCTTTCGGCAACTGGTACTGGATGCCGGTTGCGCCCTGGACCCACATCCCGTCCGGCAACCCGCCATCAGTGATCGCCGGCGGCTACTGCGTGATCGACGCGTCCGTGCTGCTTCTGCTCTGGATTTACAGAGCCGGCTTGAAGACCATCATGATCAGGATCAAGACCACGAGCAGGCCGATGGCCGGGCCCAGCATCTGGTTCCGGCGAGCGAGCCGCGCAAAGTCTGAGGAGCTTGTCTCTCCGGCGTCGACCAACTGAATCAACTTCGCAAGCAGCGGCGAGTAGAAGGCGACCGCCACCACGACGACCCCTGCGAACAGCAGCAGGGCCAGGATGATCCACAGAGACGTGATGGACCAGTGTCCGAGGAAAACCATCAACAGGCCGGTCAGCAGCAGCACGCCATAAGCGGGATTGGCGATTCGGTCGTCGATGAACTTGATGCCTTTGAGCGCGAAACCGAGATGCGCCGGATCAGACTGCGAGCGAGCGTTCCACACGCCGTAGGTGAGGTTCGAACCAACCGCCGTGACCGCCGCGAGGATGTGGATGAACTTCAGCACGAGGTACAGGGAGAACATCAGGCACCCATCTGCACCGTAGCCGAGCCCAGCGTGGTCCGCTTGCCGTCCTCGTCCTCGCCCCAGACCTCGATCTCGACCTCGTCGCCTTCGACCTTCGTGACCCGTCCCCGGCACCGATATGGCTGACCCGGCATGTCGATCCCGCGGTAGCTGACCTCGAACGTCTTGAGCCTGCCGCGCTCCTCCAGCCAGTCGCTGATGAGCTGGCCAAGAAACGCTGCCTTCAGCAGGCCATGGAGGATCACCCCCGGCAGCCCAACGCTTTTCGCGTACGCCTGGTCGTAATGGATCTCGTAGAAGTCGCCTTGCGCGCCGGCGTACTGCACGAGCTGGCGCGTCGTCGGATGCTTGACCAGCTCGGGAATCTCCTGGCCGACCTGCAAGCTCATCATCTGCGGATCATCGTTCCGCGCAAGCGAGCGACGAGCTCGCCGTGCTGATTTGTGTAATCAGTCTCGAACAGGATGAAGAGCATGTTCCCGGTCGAACCAGCCTTGTCATACACGTCGACGACGCGGCCTTTTGCGGTGATCTGGTCACCGATAAGCACAGGCGCGAAGTATTCGAAGCGGTTGCCGCCGTTGAGCCAGCCCTTGCCGTACTCCTCTGCGTCGGTGAGATGCACAGACACGGGTGCCAGCGCAACCAGAAACGTGGGTGGCGCCTCCTTCGTCCAGCGCGGGTTCGGGTCGCCGATTGCCTCGGCAAACCGCCTCACATGTCCCGCCTCCACGGGCGCGGTCACCTCAGGCCCGTCGACGCCAATACGCGACTTGAGCCGGTCGATGACCCACGCTGTCGTGCTCATCTGCCGCGCGGGAGCCCCAGTACGCGCTCGGCGATGATGTTGCGCTGGATCTCGGAAGAGCCCGCGTAGATGGTCTCGGCCTGCGCCCACATCCAGCCGTATTGCCATCGCCCGTCGTCGATCGCGAGAGCGGATTCGGGCGCCAGCGCGCCGTACATCCCCTCGACCCCAACGGCTGCTTCCTGCAGGCGCTTGTCCATCTCGCTCCAGTAGAGCTTCGTGACGCTGGCTTCCGGACCCGGCGCGTGGCCGTGCTGCGCCTTGGTGAGGCTGCGGAGGCCGATCAGGCGGAAGACATGCGCCTCGATCTGCGCCTGGGCGATACGCTGCCGCGTCGCGGCGTCGGATCCGGCGCCCCGCTCACGCGCGAGGGCCGCCAGCTCGGCGACAGCGCGCTCGAAGCGCGCCGCCTGGGCGAGGCCACCTCGCTCGAAGCCGAACACCGTCATCGCGATCTTCCAGCCATCGCCAGGCTGTCCGACGAGGTCACGCTCCTCGACCACCGCTCCGGAAAGGAATATCTCGCAGAACTCGCCACCGCCGGTCATCTGCTTGATCCGCCGCACCTCCACTCCGGGTTGCTTCATGTCGACGAGAAAGAACCCGATGCCGCGATGCGGCTCGGCCGCCGGATCTGTCCGCGCCAGCAGAAAGCTCTTGTCTGAATAGTGGGCACCGCTCGACCAGGTCTTCTGTCCGCTGAGGACCCACTTGCCGTCGCGACGCTCGGCTCGCGTACGCAAACCCGCGAGGTCGCTGCCGGCGTCCGGCTCGCTGAAGCCCTGGCAGAAGATAAGCTCGCCGCTGAGGATCTTTTCGATGTACGTCTCCTTCTGCCAGTCGGTCCCGTGTGCGACGAGGGTCGGCGCGAGCAAGGTCACGCCGAGACGACCGAGGATGCCGGGCGCGCCGGCCTTGGTCATCTCCTCCTGGTAGATCGCCTGCATTACGGGCGTGGCGCCACGACCTCCGGCGACCTTCGGCCAGCCGAGGTTCAGCCAGCCTCCCTCGTACAGGCGCCGCTGCCACCCGCGCTGGACCTCGGTCTCCTCTTCCTCGCGGTAGCCGCCTGCGGCGCCGTGGCGCCACTCAGGAGGCAGGTTGCTGTCGAGCCAGCCTCGGACCTCTTGTCGGAAGGACTCCTCGTCGGGCGTGAAGCCGAGATCCACGGTTAGGAAGCTAGCAAACTTGGCAAACTGAAAGGGGATGGCATCCGAGGTTCTCTGCGGGCGCTGCGGGGCGCTGCTCACCAACCCGAGCGCGCCATGTCCCCGATGCGGGTCGCCCGCGTCAGGCGCGTACTACCGGCCAATGGCGATGCAGCGCAAGAACCCGTGGGCAGCGGCGGCCCTGGCGATCATCCCGGGTTGCGGCCACTTTTACCTGGGCCACAACCTCAAGGGATTCGGCTTCATCGTCGGGATCGTGGGCTTCCAGCTTTTCGACCTGGGCCTGGACGCGACCGTGATCGGACTATCGCTCGGCGTACCCCTCGAGCTCGGGCCGGGTGCGCTGTATGTATTCAGCATCGTGGACGCTTACCGCATCGCCAAACACATGGAGCCGGCGAGAGCTTAGGAGGACCGGCGCTTCCGCGTCGCGGTCTTGCGTCGCCGGCCGTTTGTCGGTGCCGTTTTGACGCGCCTCTTTGTCGAGCCGAGCGCACGCTGCACGCGCCGTGAGATCGTGCGCAATCCGCGCTCCACACCCTTGCTCGTCGACGACTTACCGGCACGCTCCGTCAACTTCGTCACCTGTCGCTGAAGCAGTCGGTTCTTCTTGATCAGCTCCGCCACCATCGAATTGAGCTGGGCCACAATATCGCCGCCGCCGGTCGGCCGGCGTCTGGTTCGAGTTGTTTTTGATCCGGGTGGACGTCCGCGACGACGCGGCGCATTTGGCTGTGCTTCCTCGGGTGCCATGTCAACTCCCCTGTGCAAGAAAGAAAATCGGGCGAAGCCATATTAGCTGCGCCCGATTCAATTTCCGTGACGGGTTTAGGCGGCGGCGAGGATCTGTTGCTTGGAGAGGCTCTTCAATCCCTCACGTGCCAATTCATGTGCAGGATTTGCTTTACGGCTTACATAACGAACTACGCGCCAACCGCGCCGGCATCGTTCGCGAACTTCGTGCACTGCGATGCGAAAGCTATCGCTCGACGGCATTCGGCTGCGGACCACTGGAGCGCAATCCGTGCGCACGATCACACGGTGATAAGGCCAGCGCGCGGCGGCAAGATCGAGCGCGCCCGCGCACACGTGCGCCTCCAGCTGAGCCGAGCCACCCATATGCGAAAAGCCGAACGACTCGGTGTAGACCGCCCGCCCTCTAACAAAAACGGCCAGGCCACATCCGGCCCGGCCGTGCCTGTCGAGCGCGGCGTCTACGTAGATCACCAGGCACTCCCGCAAACTGCATTCCTCCCGTTTTGGCTGTCGTGGCGGTGGGCCCGCCACACCAGGATTTGGAAGAGCCTAACACGATGTTGCGCGCTTGTCCCCAGGCAAACACAACATCTAGGGCTAATCAGAAGGAGGCAGTTCAGTCCCCATCGCGTGGTACCCGCCGTCGACGTGCAGGAGCTCGCCGGTGGTCATGTCGAGGAAGTCGGAGAGGAGGACGGTGACCGCCCTACCGACCGGAGATCTGTCCTGCAGACTCCAGCCGAGCGGAGCCCTTTTTTCCCATACCTCTTCGAAATCCTTGAAGCCGGGGATGCCGCTCGCGGCGAGCGTCGCCAGCGGTCCCGCGCAAACAGCATTGACGCGAATCTTGTAACGGCCGAGGTCTCGCGCCAGATATCGAGTTACTGACTCGAGGGCGGCCTTGGAGACGCCCATCCAGTCGTATTTCGGCCACGCGTTGGTTGAATTGTCGAAATCCAGCGTGACCAGCGATCCACCGTTCTCTCGCATCAGCGGAAGAAATCCTCGGGCCATCTCCTTAAACGAAAAAGCGCTGACTTGAAGCGCCGTCGCGACGCTTTCCCACGGAGTGTTGAGGAATTGGCCTCCCAACGCATCGGCTGGAGCGTACGCAACCGAATGCACGAGCCCATCCAGGCGGTCCCACCGTTTCTCCGTTTCCTTGAAAGCATTCGCGATGTCGTCGGGTTTGCTGACATCCATCTCGAGGATTTCGGGCACAGGGTCGAGCTTCTTGGCGGTCATCTGCGTGATGCTCATCATCCGTCCGAAGCTTGTGAGCAGGATCTCGGCGCCCTCGCGCTGCGCCTCCTGGGCAATGGAAAAACCGATGCTGCGCCGATCTGACATCCCCGCGATGAGAATCCGCTTTCCTTTGAGGATCATGGCGTCGATAACTTTAAGGTTCCGAGCCGGTGGCCACCGGAGCATCGCGTCGCGACCAGTCGCTCCACGCTCCCGCGTAGAGGCGCGCGCCGGGAAGTCCCGCGATCTCCATCGCCAGAAGGTGATGCGTTGCATTGACGCCCGAACCGCAGTAGAAAACCGCGCCGTTCTCGGCCCCGAGGGCTTGGTATCGCCTGCGCAGCTCATCCGCGGATTTGAAACGGCTGTCCGGGTCGAGGTTCTCGGCGAACGGAGCGCTGACCGCTCCCGGAATGTGCCCGGCTTTCGGATCGACCGGCTCGGTCTCGCCGCGATACCGCTCGCCGGCTCGCGCGTCGATGAGCGGCACGCCACGCAGTTCCCGAACCTGCTCGAAGTCGAGGACACGGCCTTGGTCGGGCTGATGCGCCCGGAACCGCCCGCGTGCGACTTTCGTGACTTCAGCCTCGAGGGGTCCGCCCCACGCCCGCAGCCCGCCGTCGAGAACGGCCTGCCCTCTATGGCCGAAATGGCCGAGCAGGAACCAGAGTCGCGAGGCCACCGCGCCACCGACGTCGTCGTAGGCGACAACTCTTGTGTCGGTATCCACACCGGCTGTCCTCATTGCCTCTTCGAAGCGCGCAGCCGAAGGCAGCGGATGCCTGCCCGCCCCTTCCTCCCCTGTGACGTCATCCAGGTCGACAAACACGGCGCCAGGGATATGGCCACCGAGGTACTCGTCGCGACCGAGGCGACCATGGATATACCAGCGAAAGTCGATCACACGGACGTCGGGATCCGCGATGTGCTCATGCAGCCACGCGGCGTCGACCAGCGGTCCGAACTTCATCTCACGACGCGGGTGTCATGGCAGAAGTGGACCTCGTGGGGCCGCATCGCGTGGACCTTCCTCAGCGAGCGGGACCAGTCGCGACGGTTGGCATGCTGACCCGGCCACTCGCTGAGGTCGGCCTTGTCCGCCTCTCGATAGATGTCGGAGGTGTAAGCCGCGTCTCCGATCATCACCGCCGCGCCGTCGTCGATGTCGACGAAGACGCTCTGGTGGCCAACCGTGTGCCCAGGCGTGGCCACCACGCGCACGCCGTCCGCGATCTGCGCGTCGCCGTCGAGCAGCTCGAAGCGCGCCCCGGCGAAGTCGAACCACTCCGACGTGGTGTCGTCCTCTCTGCGGGCGCGCGCGAGCTCCGAACGCTGGATGTAGAACGGCGCGTGCTTGAAGACGGCGTTCTGCCCGCAGTGATCGAAGTGAAGGTGACTGTTGATCACGATCCTCACGTCGGCCGGACTGAGGTCGTGCTCGGCCAGCGCGTCGGCGGCGTGGCGGTTCACGACCTTCCATTCGTCGACCAGCTCGGTCGGCCAACCCACGCCGGTGTCGACCAGGATCGCGCCGGCGCGCGGGTGCTTGATCACGAATCCATGGACCGGCATGTGGTTGAACGCGTCGATGCGGGCCAGGTGGAGGCGGACTATCTCCAATCTGTCAGGGAACGAATGGCGAGACGGCAAAGACCGTGAACAGGAGCGCGACGTAGACCATCGAATAGGTCCACAGCCGCCTCGTCCACCGTCGGCCTTCTAGGTCGAGCACGGAGATGGCGACCAGCCCCACACCAAGCACGATCGCGCCGGCCAGGTAGACGCTGCCCGCTGATCCGGTGAAGAACGGCACGAGGCTCACCAGCAAGGTCAAAGCGGCGTAAACGACGGTCTGCCGCTTGGCTGACCTCTCGCCCGCGACCACCGGCAGCATCGGGATGTTGGCACGCGCGTAGTCGCTCTTGATCAGCTGCGCAAGCGCCCAGAAATGCGGCGGCGTCCAGAAGAAGATGACCGCGAAGAGCGACAGGGCGGTCAGGTCGAGATGCCCGGTCGCGCCGGCCCAGCCGACGAGCGGCGGCACAGCGCCGGCAGCGCCGCCGATGACGATGTTTTGCGGCGTCGATCGCTTCAGCCAGATCGTGTAGACAAAGACGTACAGCAACGCGCCAACCAGCGCCAGCACGGCGGCGAGCAGGTTGGCTCCGGCCCACAACACGATGACCGAGAGACCCACGAGAACGATCCCGAGCGCGAGCGCGTGCCACGCCGGAATGCGGCCGTCGGGCAGGGGCCTGCGGCGTGTCCGGTTCATCGCCGCATCGATATCGCGGTCGAACCAGCAGTTGATCGCGTGCGCTCCGCCGGCGGCAAGCGTCCCGCCCACGAGCACCGCCAGCACAGCACCCACGCGAGGATGCCCGTGCGCCGCGGGCACCATCACGCCCACCGCCGTCGCATCGAGCAACAACACCACGCGAAGCTTGAGCAGGCTGATGTAGTCGCGAGCCACACTCGTAAGTCCGCGTGCGCGAGGCAGGGCCGGGGCGAGGCTCACGCGGGTCGCTTCTCCACCGCGAGCCTGGACATCGAACGCTCGCGATCGGCGCGGGGAAGGGTCATGAGCGCGATCGACAGCATGCCCGCCCACACGAGGGTGGCGATGGCGACGTGCAGGCCGTTGAACAGTGCCGATTCGGTCAGGGCCGCACCTGCTCCAACCGCGACCTGCAGCGCGAGCACGATGATCGTTGGGATCGCAATCGGCCGCAACGACACCTCCCCCAGGGCGGCGATGAGCACGTACACGAGCAGGGCGCCGATCAACAGGACAGAGCCGCGGTGAAGCATCGAGAACGCGTCCGCCCCCGTGAAGCTCAACGCGAAGCCGTTGCCACAAAGCGGCCAGGCGTGACAACCTTCGTCGGCCGAGCTTGCGACGACGGTGGAACCGGTGAGCATCAGCCCATACGTCGCCGCGGCCGCGATTCCAGCCAGACGGCGCACGGAACGGCCCTGGACTCCCGCTGTTGCGGGCAACGACATCACCGCGGTGGCGAGGAGAAAGCCGAGGATGATCATGGCCAGCCCCAGGTGGACCACGACCAACCAGGGCGCAAGCTCGTTCGCGACGACCACACCGCCGAGGGCGCCTTCGGCCGCGATCGCGATGAGCGAGGCGGTCGCGAGCCACGCCAACAGCGGGCGCTGATTGCGGAAGACAACCCATGCCAGCGCGACCGTCGCGATGAGGAGAATCCCGGTGATAACTCCGACCGTCCGGTGCGAGTACTCGATGATCGAGTGGATGTCGGCCGCGGGATAAGGACGCCCGTGACAGAGCGGCCAGTCTGGGCAGCCAAGACCCGATCCGGTCACTCGCACCACGCCGCCGAGCGCGATCTGGAGGTAGGCGAAGAAGGCGGTCAGAAACGCGACACGCCTAAATAAGCCGATCGACACCATCCGTCGGCCAGTCTACTGAGTGATCAGCCTGGACAACTCCGAGGCGAGCACGCGCTCGTCGATCTGGCCAACCTGGCGCCGGTCGATGGTGCCGTCGGCCCGGACGAAGATCGTCGTCGGCAATGCCGCGATCCCGTACGACCGGCCCGTGGTCAGATCGACGTCGAGCAACGCGTCCCCCTGGATTCCGTTGCGGACGAGAAACGACCGTGCCAGGTCGGCGCTCTCGCCCCAATTGATCAGCACGAGCCGCGCCCCCGACTGTGCCCCGACTCGCTGCTGCAGCAAAGGCAACTCCGCCCGGCAGGGCGGGCAGTCGCTCCGCCAGAAATTGATCACGAGCGACTTGCCGGCGAGCGACGCCAGGCTGACAGTGCCACCGCCCGTCGAGGCGAGGTTGAAGCTCGGCGCCTTGCCGCCGGCCGGCTGGGGCGACGCTTCCGGACCGCCGATCGTGAGCAGCGCCTGAAGCACGTCCGGCGCGCCCCACCCGTCGCCGCCCGAGGCGAGCTGTCGCAAACCTTGGGCACTCAGCGAGGAGACAAGGGCGGGCGGGATGTCGTTCCCGATGCTGGGCGCGCCGCGATACACGAGTCGGATGTATCCATGCCGGTCGAGCAGCGCGAGGGTTGACGTGTGCGTGTCGCCGCTCGCGAGCTCGACGCCAAACGCCTTCCAGAACGAGGCCACCTTTTCACGAGTCCCGGTCGCGAACTCCCAAGTCGCGCCAATCCGGTTCCTGTACTCCGAAAGGACGGCGGCCGAATCCACGTCTGGATCGGTCGTGACCTCGGCCAGCGTCACGGTGGGGGGCACTCGCTTTGCCAGCTGGAGGAAGAGGGCGGTGTACAGCGGACATGTTTCGTGGCACGTGGTGTGGAATGCCGCGATGACCACGTCCTTGCCTGCAGTGGTGGAGGAATTGAAGGCTCGATTTGCCTGATCGATGAGGTCGAAGCCGGGCATGGGGACAAACTTGCCTGCGAGCTCGCCCAAACCCAGGTTGACCTCGTCGTTGCCGGCGTAGACGGCGCCCGGAATGAGGTTGCCCGACTCGATGCCGAGCAGCAGCGGCTCGACCTGGCCGGCCGCGACGGTGACGTTGACGCGCTCCACGTCGCCGCGCAACCGGATGTGGTCGTAGGTCCCCACCGGAAATGGCAGCGCGATGAGCTGGTGTTGATCCGGCGCGGGTGGGACGCTTCCGGAAACGCTCCCCACGGTGATCCAGGACCCGTCGTTTCGCTGGAGCATCAATGTGCCGTCGGTGAGCGACGTTGCCGCTCGTCCCGCGGCGACGACGACGAGCGTGCCGGTCGCGGGCTGGAGCCTCGGCACCGCCCACAGCAGGGTGATCGCGAGGATGGCAACCACCGCGGCCACGATCCACAAAATCCGGGGCCGGGTCAGCGCGCTACGCCACCGCTGGGGGAGGCGCCCCGTAACGGGCTGCGACGCGATCGATGTAGGCGGCGCACATGTCGGCCACCTCAGCGCTCTCGATCTGAATCACGTTCTCCGCGTTGCTCTCGCCGCTGTGCGAGAGATTGAAGCTGCCGATATAGACATAGTCATCCGCGACCAGGATCTTCGCGTGCATGAAATCATGGACGGTGCCTTTCGCGTAAGGCGTGGAACGCTTGGATCCGAACCGAGCGGCGCCGATGATGGTGTGAAAGGCCGCGATCTTCCAGGTGGCGCCCCCCTGCGCTCCCCACTGGCGCTGAACCTCGTCCATCTGGGTCGCATCGTACACACCGGCGATATCCACCTTTGCCTGTTCGACCACCTCGGCCAGCGTGCCCAGGATCGGGCCCGACGTGATCACCGGCGAGCAAACGCGAATGCGTTTCTGCGCCGACGCGATCGACCGCGACATCGCGTGGACGAGCTTCAGGCTGCGCCCGGGACAGAAGTAGGGGCGGACGCGGGTTCCGTCGGCCAACGCAGACCAGGGCAACGAGACGCGGCCGGACAGCGCCACGATCGGCTTGTCCCACAAGCCCTGGAAGTTCGCCGCGTATCCACCCGCGACCTCGCTCGACGCGACGGTGAACATGACGTTCTCTTCACGGTTCCACGAATCGTTGGTCCAGTTGGTCGAACCTGTCAACACCGATGCCACAGCCCCGCCGGCATCGCGCACGACGTACTTGTGGTGCATCAGGTCCGGCACACCGGGTATCGGCTTCACCTGCACTCCGACCGATTCCAATCGATGTACGAACGACCAGTCGATCTCAGGTGGTGGCGGCACAGGGATGGCCAGGGCGTGGTCTTCGTTGAAGATGAGTCGGACCGCGACGCCTCTTTGGACCGCGGCCTGAAACGAGTTGAAGAGCGTGTTGCCGGGCGAATCCTCCAACCGCAGGTCATAGATGGCGACATCCAGCGATCTGGTCGCGCCATCCAGGAAGGTGGCGAGGCGCTGGGCGACGGCGTCGGCGACCTGGCCGCCGTCGGTCAGAAAATAGAAGTCGAGCGAAGTTATCGCGCGTCTGCCTTCGGTTCGCCGGTCTGTTCGCGCGGCTCGTCGATATGCACGGGCAGCGGGCGCGTGGCCATTTCGGCGGCCTCTTCCGGGTCGTCGGTGAGCGTCATCAGCTTCAGGTCGTCCGGGGCGATCGCGCCCCCCGCGAGGACGTGTTCCTCCAGCCATCCCAGCAGACCCTTCCAGTAGGGCGAACCGAAAAGCACGATCGGGAAGTGCTCGATCTTGCCGGTCTGGGCCAGCGTCAGCGATTCAAACAGCTCGTCGAGCGTGCCGAAGCCGCCGGGGAAGATGACGAATCCTCGCGCGTACTTGACGAACATGTTCTTGCGGACGAAGAAGTAGCGGAACTCGACGCCGAGGTCGACGTACTTGTTCAGCGACTGCTCGTGAGGCAGCTCGATGTTGCAGCCAACCGACAGGCCGCCGGCATCGTGGCAGCCCTTGTTGACCGCCTCCATGATTCCGGGACCGCCACCTGTGATGACGGCAAAGCCGCGGTCGGCCAGCGCTTTGCCCAGCTGCTCGCCCGCTTTGTAGTAGGGATCGTCGTCCTTCGCCCGAGCCGAGCCGAAGACCGTGACCGCGGGACCCACGTCGTTTAGGGCGTCAAACCCCTCCACGAACTCGGAGAGAATGCGCAACACGCGCCAGGGATCGGCGTGGTGGCTGAGTTCTTCGATCGCGCTGCGTTCGAGCAGGGTCCGGTCAGCGGGGGCCTGCTCGGACGGTACGACCAGACGGCCGGCGCGGCGACGATCACTGATATCCCGACGATACGCGTCGCCCATCAGGCCTCCGCGGGTTTTTCTTCGCGGGGCGCGGTCTCCTCCCCATTCCTGGGGACGGAGGCGGTGGCGGGCTCCGGGTCTGAGATCGTCGTCAAGGAGACGCGCTTGCGCGCCTTTTTGGCCGGCGAGGCGTCGCCGTTGGAGGCCACCGGTTCAGGGAGATCCGGCGCCGGTTCCGAGATCGTCTCGATGCTGAGCTGTTTGGCCGGAAACCGAGACAACGACTGGTCGGGCATCTCGAGGAGCTTATCGAGGTGCGCCCGGAGCGACGTCACCTCGGCCTCGAGCTCATGGACGCGCTTGCGGTGGCGCATGTGCTCGGTGAAGTGGTGGAGGCTGTTGAACCAGTGATAGACGGTGCCGGTGACCAGCACCAGCGCCAGCGGGACGAGGGCGACCGTCCACAGAGGGACGCCGTCCAACCGAAATACGGACCATCCGACCGCGACCTGGCCTGTGTTGCTGTAGCCGAAAACGGTCGCCGCCACCCCAAGCAGCAGGCCAAAAATCAGCGCGCTGGCGAGCACGAAACGCTGCCAAAGGTGACTCAAGTCAGGCACCCGGCGAAGGTTACTCCGGTTGTCCGGCGGCTGGAACCAGTTAAGCGGCGTGTTCCGAACCGGCCCGCTCGAGCACGATGACCGGGATCTTCCGGCTGGTTCGCTGGCGGTATTCGTTGAATCCGGGCATCTTCCTCGCGTGCTCCCGGTAGAGGCGCTCGTAGTCCTCCTCGTCGTCGACGACGGAGGCTCGGGCTTTGAAGGTCTCGCCCAGGGCCTCGACCTTGACGATCGGGTTGGCGCGAAGATTGTGGTACCACGCCGGGTTGGTCGGGGCACCGCCCTTCGAAGCGACGACTACGTAATTGCCGTCGTCCTGGGAGAACGCCAAGGGGTTCTCGCGGGTCTCGCCCGTCTTGGCTCCTGTGGTGGTCAGGATCAGGACGTCGCCGCCCTTGAACGGGCCACCGGAGGCCCGGCCGCCGTTGGCTCGAAGGTCCTTGATGAGGGCCTGGTTGAAGTCGTTGAAACTATTGCTCACGCAAGTGTCTTACCCCGAAATGCCCGAGGTTATTCGGGCCTCGATCCGATTCGGCAAGGCCTCGACATGTCGGATTGACCGTCGTACGCTCCAGCCATGGACGCGTGGGCGCTGCCATTGGCGCTCGTGACCCTGTCGGTGATTTGCGTCCTCATGGGTCTCTTTGGGGCAGAGTCGCGGCCTGGTTTCGCCGGCGCACGGAGCTCGTACAAGGAGCGCTGGTTCCCGCACTCGAAGAATGACTAGCGAGACTTGGTGGAGGCGGCGGGAGTTGAACCCGCGTCCGAAGCAGCTTCCTCCGAGATTTCTACGAGCGTGTCCGGGAGTTTGATCTCGCTTGGCGGCTCCTCCCGACGGGATCCGCTTCTGCCAGCCGCGGTGACTGTCCTACCTCAGGGCCGTGGCGCCCCTGCGGTAGCGATCCGGTCTATGTAACGCCGTTCCCCGGTCCGCCGGATTGACCGAGGGCGACGCCCGGGATCAGCGTCCCGGGGCTTCAGTCCTTACTGCTTACGCAGCGAGGGCGAAAGCTGGTCTGTTCTTGGCGTTTGTAAACGCTGCGCTGTAACGCTCGCGGCTCTCGGCTCGCAATCCCGAAGCTCAACTGCCCCGTCGAGACCGGACGCCCCCACGAAGCTGAACCTGGTGCAGTTCAGATCTTACCCGGCCGCCCCCAGACGGAAACCCAGGACGGGGCTCACCTTCCCACTGGCCGAAGGACGAGGTCCTGGCCTCCGCCCCGACGATCGCGTGGCAGCCGACCGCCTTCTGGTCTAATGAGCGCCGGATCATGGCGGTCGACCTCGAACACATCGGGCGGGCGAGCCTCAGCGAGCTCGGCGACATCCGGATTGACGACGTGCTGTCGTTCATCGACCGGGGTATCGAGAACATGCCGAGCTACATGGACCTCTACCGGCGATGGGAGTCTCAGCAGTGGTCGGTGGGCGATCTCGACTTCAGCCTCGACCGCCAGGACTGGTTGGAGTCAAACGAGCTGGACAGGAAGGCGACCCTCTGGTCCCACCGCCTTTTCTTCAACGGCGAGGAGCGGGTGACTTCGACCCTTGCCCCGTTCGTATGGGCGGCGCCCACTCCAGAGATCGAGATCTTTCTTTCCACCCAGATGGTGGACGAGGCGCGGCACACCGTTTTCTTCCAGCGGTGGTGGCACGACGTCGTAGGCACCGGCGCCAAGAGCCTGGGAGAGCTGCTGACCGAGATCCGGCCCGAGGCGAACGAGGGTTACAACATCCTCTTTTATGAGCGGCTGCCCTCGGCGGCTCAGCGCCTGGCCAGTAACCCCAAGGACTTCGACGCGTTCGTAGAGGGCGTGACCCTGTATCACATCGTCGTCGAGGCGACCATCGCGCTCACCGGACAGCGCTTTGAGCTGGAGGCCATGCGCGAGCAGAGCCTCACGGATCGCGGCTTCTATCGCGGCTTCACTGCCATCGCGCGCGACGAGTCGCGCCACGTCAACTTCGGGATCAAGGTGCTGCAGGAAGCCGTGCGCGAAGATCCACAGCGCTTTGCGCCGCTCATCCAGAAGACGCTGGTGGAGTGCTTGCCGCTGATCTCGGGCACGCTCGACCCGCCCGACCCTCGCTACATCACCGAGTACGGACACACGGAAAGCGAGATCCTCACATACGCGTTCGAATCGCTGAACAAGCGACTGCGCGCGATCGGCATCAACCTCGCCGCTTGATCGAAGAGGTTCTCGCGGGGACGCAGGTCACGCTGCGTCCCGTTCGAGCGGACGACGAGGCCAAGCTCATGGAGATTTTCAGCGACCCTGAGGTGGCCCGGTGGTGGGGCGACCCGACCAAGTCCGTGCGAGAGACGATCGAGATTCCGGAGGGCGAATCCCACTTCCTCATCGAGTTCGACGGCGAGACGATCGGCTATATCCAGTGTTATGAGGAAGCCGACCCGATGTACCGGCATGCGGCGATTGACGTCTCCATCCGGTCGAGGTGGCAGGGCAAAGGCCACGGGCCGGATGCGATCAGGACCCTGGCGCGATTCCTGATCAACAAGCGCGGCCATCACCGGCTCACGATCGACCCGGCCGCGCATAACTCGCGCGCGATCAAGGCCTATGAGAGGGTCGGTTTCAAGCCGGTGGGGTTCATGCGCCAGTACGAGCGCGGCCCGGCCGGCGAGTGGCACGACGGGCTGCTCATGGACATGCTCGCTGACGAGTTGCGCGACTAGTCCGTTTTGGCATCCACGGCGTCAGCCATTCGGGCCCAAATGGTCACGTCTTCGGCGGGTTGATTCAGCCATTCGAGCCCAAATGGTCGATCCTCACGCCAACTTCTCAGCCGCGCCGCACGGCTCGCGCGATTTCTCTCTTGGCGTCCCTTTCCGCGATCGCCTCGCGCTTGTCGAACTGGCGCTTGCCTCTGGCCAGGCCGACCTCGACCTTGGCATGGTTGCGGGTGAAGTAAATGCGCAGAGGGATGAGCGTGTAACCCTTCTGCTTCACCTTGCCGATCAGGCTCGAGATCTGCTTGCGGTGCAGCAAGAGCTTGCGCGGACGCAGCGGGTCATGGTTCATGACATTGCCCTGAGCATAAGGCGAGATGTGAACGTTCTCCAGCCACGCCTCGCCGTTGTCGATTCGCACGAAACCATCGCGAAGGTTGGCCCGTCCGTTCCGGATCGACTTCACCTCCGTCCCGGTGAGCATCACCCCCGCTTCGTACTTCTCATCGATGAAGAAGTCGTGGTAGGCGCGGCGGTTGACCGCGACGTCCCGGTCTTTGTCGTCCCGATCAGGCATCGCCGAGGACCTGCTTCGCGGGCGCGGGCTTCTTGCCCGGCAGCTGCACGACGTCGGGCACGTAGCGATCGCCTGCGAGGTGCCCGCTCAACACCTTCACCCGACCTCGCGCGGTCGGCAGAGTAGCGCCGGGCCATGGCTGGAGTCCCCTCACGCGACGATCGATCTCCTTCGCTCCCATCTCCCACTCGAGCTGCCCCTCTTCCCTCTTCAACTTGGAAGCGACCGTCGCCTGGGCATGGTCCTGTTCCTGCGCCGCGAGCTCGTCGAATTTCTCCACGGTCTCGGCCAGGAGATCCGCCCCCATTTCGGCCAACCGCTTCGTGAGTGAGCCGGCATCCTCGCGATCCCCGATCGGTGTCGCCGCATTCGCCAGGACGGGACCGTGGTCGAGCTGCTCATCCATCCTCATGATCGACACTCCGGTCTCCCGATCGCCGGCGAGGATGGCGCGTGCAACCGGCGCCGCGCCGCGATGCCGGGGCAAGAGCGAGGCGTGCACGTTGATCGCGCCCAGGCGGGGAATCGAAAGCACGGAACGCGGAATGATCTGCCCATACGCGACCACGACCAGGAGGTCCGGAGCGAGGGCGCGAAGTCGCTCAACCGCTTCCGGATCGCGAATCCTCTCGGGTTGATAGACGGGCAAACCCAACTCCTCCGCCGCGACCTTCACAGCCGGCGGCGTGATCTTCATCCCGCGGTTCGCCGGCCGGTCTGGCTGCGTGACCACGAGCAAGATCTCATGACCCGCGGCGTGAAGAGCTCGAAGCGACGGCACGGCGAACCCCGACGTACCGGCGAAGGCGATCCTGTAGAAGGACGTTACCCCGAGGCCGCGGCGACGGCCTCTTCCTTCTCCTCACCGATCAGCTCTTCGACGCGCCGAAGCGAGTCGAGGCTGGTGAGCTTGTCGGTGAAGAGCACACCGTCGAGATGGTCGAGCTCGTGCTGGAAAGCGCGAGCCGTGAAGCCGGATGACTTGACCCTGATCTCTTTGCCGTGGCGGTTGCGGCCCTTCACCACAACGATCTCGGCCCGCTCCACCTCACCCACCCAGCCCGGGTAGCTCAAACAGCCCTCGTAGCCGGTCTGGACGCCTTCCTTCTTGACGATCTCCGGATTGACGAGGCCCCAGATCTGCTTGTCGTCGCCTTTGACGACGCAGACCCGCAGCGCCACGCCGATCTGGTTGGCCGCCAGCCCGGCGCCCGGAGCATCGAGCATGGTCTCGGTCAGATCATCCAGGAGGCGCTGGATGGACGCGTCGACGCGCGGGACTTTCTTCGCTTTCTCGCGAAGGACTGGATTTTCAAAGGTGAGAATTGGCCGAACCACGAACTCGATTCTACCCGGGAGGTGCGAAAACCCAACCTCGGTAGGGTGCGTTAGACGACCCAGCGAGAGTGGGGCATGACGTCGCGGCCCTCGATCTCGTCCTAGCCCCGGAAGGCCTGGAACCGGACCGGCTCTCAAATCGGTCTCTCCCTAGCTGACCGGATCGATGTCGTAGCTCCATCCCCTGCCGCGCGGCGACAGGTGCCGGGCACGTTCGAGGCCATCTCCTTTCAGCGTGACCTGCCAGCGGTACTCACCCCGCAAGCGATGGATGAAAGCGGGCGAAGGGCCCATGACTCGGATGCCGTCGATCCCGTCCTTCAACAATCCGGATGCGATGGACTCTGCTGCCTCGCGCGCTGACGCCGCCGCGCGAGCGTCCTCGCGGTCGGTCCGGGTCAGGACTGCCAGGTCGGCGAAGGGTGGGAAGACGAACGCTTTGCGCGCCGGCAGCTCGGCCTCATAGAACCCTTCGTAGTCACCCTTCGCCGCGCACTGCAGGCTGTAGTGCTCGGGGTTGCTGGTCTGCACGATCACTCGCGACTGACGCCCATCACGGCCCGCCCGGCCGGCGACCTGTGCAACGAGCGAGAACGTGTTCTCCGCGGAGCGATAGTCGGGGAAGTGCAAGGGCAGATCTGCGTCGACCACCCCGACGCACGTCACGGTTGGCACGTCGAGCCCTCTCGTCACGAGCTGCGTGCCGACCAGGATGTCAGCACGGTGTTCGTTGAACGTCTCCCAGATTTGAAAGTAGGAGTCGGGCCCACGCGCGGCGTCGCTGTCCAGACGCAGGACACGGGCCTGCGGCCAGAGCTTCCTGACCATGCCCTCGAGCCGCTGTGTGCCCATGCCGAGCGCGCGGATGTTGCGGCTTCCGCAGTGGTCGCACACGGAGGGCATCTGCCGGGCGTAGCCGCAGTAGTGGCACACCAACCCTTCGATCTCGGCGTGCTGGACCAGCGCGACAGAACATCCGAGGCACTGCACCGAGCGTCCGCAGTCGCGACACATCACATACGTCGCGAGGCCGCGGCGATTCAGGTAGAGGATCGTCTGCTCTTCGTTGTCGAGGGTGCGCGTAACCGCCTCCACCAGCCGGCTCGAAAGCGGCTGGCGATTTCCTTCGGCGGCTTCGTCGCGCATGTCGACCAGCTCGACCTCTGCGTCATGGCCGCGCACCCGCCTTCTGAGCTCGGCCAGGGCGACCTCGCCGCCGGCTGCCTGGTGGTACGTCGCGACGCTCGGTGTCGCAGAGCCCATCACCAGCCGGGCCCCGGTCACCGAGGCAAGGCGCCTCGCGACCCAACCCGTTTCGTACCGCGGCGTGCGCTCCTGCTTGTAGGTCGCGGAGCCCTCCTCGTCCAGGCAGATCAGGCCGAGGCGGGGGATCGGCGCGAACACGGCTGACCGGCTGCCCAACACCACGTGCGCCTCGCCTCGCCTGACGCGCCACCACTGCTGCGCGCGCTCGAGCTCCGTGAGCTGCGACTGCAGCAACGCGACCGGGGCGTTCAAACGCGACCGCACCCGCTGGACCAGCTGCGGGGTCAACGAGATCTCGGGCACGAGCAGAAGGACCCTCAGCCCCGCGCCCAGCGCGCGCTCAGCGGCGGCCAGGTAGACCTCCGTCTTCCCGCTCGCGATGACGCCGTGGAGAAGCGTCACTGGGTTTGCTGCGATCACCTCCAGGGCCGCGCGCTGCTCATCGGTGAGCGTCACCTCCTCGCTCGGCTCGGCAAGGCCTGTCACCAGCTCGAGAAGGCGGCTGTGCCGGCGCTGGCGGGTCGACACGCCCGAACCCGCGGACCCCGTGCCGCGGACACGCGGCGGCAGCATCGCGCGGATGCATTCGATCAGCGGCAGCCAGTAGTGGTCCGCGACCAGGCGCGCGAGCGCGACCTGATGGGGCAGGAGCAGCGGCTCGCTGCCTGCGGTCGCGATCGGTTTCGTCTCGACCCCCGGGTCGTCCGTCCCCATCGAGACCACGAACCCGTAGCTGCTGCGCCGGCCAAACGGCACCGTGACGCGATGCCCGGGCACAACATCCATGCCATCGGGTACCAGGTAGGTGTAGCTCTCGCGGGCGATCCCCCGGGCGGCTTCCACCGCCACCTCGGCGTAAAGGGTCAATTAGCGCTTCAAATGCGGCAACACGAGGTCCAGGATCTTGTCGCTCATCTCGCGCTTGGTCGCCTTCTCGAGCTCGTGGCGCGAACCATCGGCGAAGAGCAGCACGCCCGCGTTGTACTCGCTGCCGAAGCCGATGTCGCGACGGGAGATGTCGTTCGCCACGATCGCCTGCAATCCCTTCCGCTTCATCTTCTCAATCGCCTTTGCATCGAGCTTCGAGTCTTCCGCTGCAAAGCCGACGCGAAACACCATGTTGAGCTCGGGATCGCGGGCGAGGGTGGCCACGAGGTCGGGTATCGGCTCGAGCTCCAGGTTGAGGCTGGGCGTTTCTTCGCGCCTGATCTTGTGCCCGGCGGTCCTGGCCGGCTTGAAGTCACCCACTGCGGCAGCCATCAGAAGCAGGTCCGCGCCGCGCAGCTGAGAGCGCAGCTCGGCGAGCATCTCTTCCGCCATATCGACTCGCTGCACGTCGATGCCGTGATGCTCGGGATGGCTCGCCGTGGTCACCAGCGTCACGCGAGCCCCACGGTCGGCCGCCGCCGCCGCGAGCGCGAAGCCCATCTTGCCGCTGGAGTAGTTGCTGATGAATCGGACCGGGTCGATCGGTTCGCGCGTGCCGCCCGCCGTGACGACGACGCGCCGCCCGGCGAGGTCATAACGCGAGCGAATTGCGTGCACCATCGCGTTGAAGACCGTCGACGCCCCTGCCAGCCGGCCCGCACCCTCGTGCCCGCTCGCGAGGTGGCCTGTCTCCGGTTCGACCACTGTCACGCCGCGGCGGCGCAGCGTGGTCACGTTTTCCTGGACAGCCGGCTTGGCCCACATAGCGTCGTTCATCGCGGGGGCGACGACGACCGGGCTGCGCGCGGCGAGCAGCGTGGCCGTGACGATATCGTCCGAGCGACCGCTTGCCAGACGACCGATGACATTGGCCGTCGCGGGCGCGACGAGGATGACCTGCGCCCAATCGCCGAGAAACACGTGCGGCTCGGGCGAGCCGTCCGCAGCCCACATGCCGGTGGCGACGGGATTGCCGGTGACGCCTTGAAACGTCGGCGGCCCGACAAAGCGCATGGCCGACGAGGTCATCGCCACGCGCACCCGAGCTCCCGCCTGGGTCAGCGCGGAAGCCAGGTCCACCACCTTGTACGCGGCGATTCCGCCCGAGATCAACAGGGCGATACGCATCCCACGGAGTTCGTTGGGGACGGGCGTCGGATCCAGCGGCATGGGGCTAAGTTACGCGCCGCCGGGCGTCTTCGATGATCTGACGGATCTCGCCGACCGCACGCTCGACGTCGTCATTCGTCACCACGTGCTCGTACTCCGCCGCGTATGTCATCTCGCGTCCGGCGATCTGCCGCCGGGACGCCAGATCCTGCGGCGACTCGCTGCCTCTCTCCACCTGACGCCGCTCCAGCTCTTGCTCAGAAGGCGCGACGACGAAGATGAACACCGCGTCCGGCATCAGCCGGCGCACCTGCTCCGCGCCCTGGACATCGATCTTCAGCACGACGTCGCGGCCCTCGCTGCGGGCGCGCTCGACGCGGTCGCGGAATGTGCCGTACAGGTGGCCGTTGTAGGTTGCGTGCTCGAGGAAGGCGTCCCCCGCAATCAGCGCCTCGAACTGCTCCCGCGTCAGAAACGTGTAGTTGTCATCGGGCTTTTCGCCGGGTCGCGGTTGCCGCGTCGTCCCTGACACCGAGTAGACGAGGTTCTTGTCGACCTCGAGCAGCCGCCGGATCAGCGTGTCCTTCCCCACCCCCGACGGGCCGGAGATGACGATCAGGAGGCCGCGCTTCAAGCGAGCGAGTCCCAGAATGCGGTGAAGTCTTCCGGCGGCGCCGCTTCGAAGTTCATCGCGGCGCCGGTGCGGGGATGGCGAAGCCGCAGCCGCCATGCGTGAAGCATCGGCCGCCCGAGGCCCTGCTCCTGGCCTCCGTATTCGATGTCGCCGGCCACCGGGTGGCCGAGCGCGGCGAGGTGGACACGGATCTGGTGCGTTCGGCCGGTGTCGAGGTCACAGCGCAAAAGGGTATGGGTCCGCTTCCTCTCGACGACCTGGTACCGCGTCCGTGCGTAACGGCCGCCGGCGACCACCGCCATGCGCTTGCGCTCTCGCGGATGCCTTCCAATCGGACCCTCGAGCTCGCCGGCATCGTCCTTGATCCGGCCTTGGGCGATGGCGAGGTAAGTCCGGCTCAAGGACCGGTCCTTGAGCTGGCCCGAAAGCCTCCGGTGGCTCACATCGTTGCGCGCGACGACGATCAACCCCGAGGTCCCTTTGTCAAGGCGATGGACGACGCCAGGCCGCGCCGCGCCGCCGACCGCCGACCAGGCGCCGCCGCGGCCGAGAAGGGCATGGACCAGGGTGCCGGTGTGGTGCCCTGGCGCCGGATGGACGACCATCCCGGCGGGCTTGTTGACGACCGCGATGTCTTCGTCCTCGTAGACGACGTCGAGCGGTATCTCCTCCGCCCCGGCCACCACGACGTAGGCCTCGGGAATCTCAAACTCGACTACGTCCCCGGCGGCAACGCGGTCCGCGGGGTCGGCCGGGTGGCCGTTGACGAGGACCAGGTGGCCTTTGATCAGCCGCGCCGCCGCCGACCGGCTGAGTTCTGGAGCCTGCTCGGCGAGGAAGCGATCGAGCCTCGGGGCCGGCGACGACGCGATCAGCTTGTCGGACTTCGTCGTAGGAGGTAGCCCGCGATCATCAGCACCACGCCCGTTGAGATCGCCGCGTCCGCGACGTTGAAGACGGGCCAGAAATGGACGTTGATGAAGTCGGTGACGGTGCCATTCGTGACTCGGTCGAATCCGTTGCCCAGAGTCCCACCCAGGATCAGGCCGAGGACCACGCTGGTCCAGTCGCTGATCGGATTGCGCGCGACGTAGACCACCAGACCGATCGAAACCACCACTGACGCGACCAGAAAAAAAGTCGCGCCGGCGGGTGCAAAGCCAAACGCCGCACCCGAGTTACGGACGTTGGTGACACCGATGACGTGATCGATCAGCGAGACCTCCGTGCCGAAAGGGATCTGCGCGTTGACAAGACTCTTGGTCACCCGATCGAGGACGAAGACCAGAATCGCCCCGGTGATGAAGAGGATGCGCGGGTTTGTCAGTTTCGTTTGAGTCCGATCCAGATCTGCTCTCCTTCCAGCATCATCTGCTCACCGTCAAATCCGTCGTCTCGCCCCGGGCTCAACGTGACGGAAAGCGTTTCCGACTTGATGTAGTCGCCATGACGCTCGATGGCTCGCACGAGCATGCCATCCGCGTCGTAACGCGTGTGGATCCGGTCCTCGACGTTGAGGCCGGCCTTCTTGCGCCGGTCCTGGATCGCGCGCACGACCTCGCGCGCCAACCCCTCGAGCTTCAGCTCCTCCGTGATCACCGTGTCGAGCTTCACCTCGGGTGCCCCGAACGTGATGCTCTTGACGTTCAGCTCATCGCGCACGATCGCGGCGATTTCCTCCGGCATCGGATCGCCGGGGAGCGCGATGCTCGCGAGCGGCTGGCGCACCTTCAGCCTCGCTGCGTCTCGGGCGGCGAGCCCCGCCTCGACGCCCTGCCTGGCTCTTGCCATGTCGGCTTCGACCTGGGGGTCCTCCGGCGCCACGGGGACGGGGAAGTCGGCCAGGTGGACCGACTTGCCTTCCGAGAGGTTGCGATACATGGCGTCGGACACGAATGGGGCGAATGGAGCCATCAGCTCGGACACGGTGCGCAGAGCCTGGTACAGGGTCTGGTACGCGGCGGCCTTGTCCCGGTCTGACTGCGACTTCCAGAAGCGCCTGCGCGAGCGGCGGATGTACCAGTTGGACAGATCGTCGACGAAACGGTGGATGCGGCGGGCCGGCTCGACCGGTTCGTAGGCGTCGAGACCGCCGGCGACCGATGCGACCAGTCCGCTGAGCTTCGACAGCAGCCAGCGATCGAGGACGTGCCTCTCACGGACCGGCACCTGAGGCTGGGCGGGGTCGAAGTTGTCCAGCCGCGCATACGTGACGAAGAAGGAGTAGCAGTTCCACAGCGGGATGAAGAACTGCTGCACCGTTTCTTTCAAGGCCGCGTCGCCGGTGCGGTAGTTCTCCCCGATCTGGGTCGAGGTGTAGAAGTACCAGCGCACGGCATCCGAGCCGAAGTTGTCGAACAGGTAGTTCGGGTCGAGCACGTTGCCACGCGACTTCGAGGCCTTCTTCCCTTTCGGGTCGACGACGTGGCCGAGACAGATCACGTTGCGGTACGAGTTCTGGTTGAACAGAAGCGTGGAGATCGCGAGCAGCGTGTAGAACCAACCGCGGGTCTGGTCGACGGCCTCGGAGATGAAATCGGCGGGGAACGTTTCCTCGAAGAGCTCCTTGCCGTTGCGGGGGTAACCGCGCTGGGCGAACGGCATCGACCCGGAGTCGAACCATGTGTCCATCACCTCCGGGACCCGCTTCATCACCCCCTCGCATTTCTCGCACTCAAGGGTGACCGCATCGATGTAGGGCCGGTGAAGGTCTGCCTTGTCGTCCAGCCCGATCTCCGCCGCCGAGCTGACGATGCGCTGCTCGTCGCAGCCTTCGCAGATCCAGATCGGCACAGGCGTGCCCCAGTAGCGGCTGCGGGAGAACTGCCAGTCGATGTTGTTCTCGAGCCAGTCGCCCATCCGGCCGGTCCTGATGTGGTCGGGCACCCAGTGGGTGGTGTTGTTGTTGGCGAGCAATTGCTCCTTACGTTCGGTCGTGCGGATGTACCAGGCATCGAGCGCGTAGTAGATCAGCGGGGTGCCGCAGCGCCAGCAGAAGGGGTAGGTGTGGAGGGTCGTCTCCGCCTTGTAGAGAAGCCCGCGGTCCTTCAGGTCGTCGATGATCACGGGGTCGGCTTCCTTCACGTGCAGTCCCGCGAACTTCTCGACGTAGGGCAGGAACTTTCCATCGAGGCCGACGGTGTGCTTGAACGGGATGCCCTTTTCTTGACATAGGCGCAGGTCGTCGACGCCGTACAGCGCCGAGGTGTGCACGACGCCCGTGCCCTCTTCCGTGGAGACGAAGTCCGCATCGACCACGTAGTGCGCCTTGCCCTCTTCCGGGACCGAGTAGGGATACAGCGGTTCGTACTCGAGCCCGACGAGGTCGCTGCCTTTCATCCGCTCCACCACCTGCGGCGGCTCTTGGAGCACCGTCAGCCGGGCCTCGGCCAGGATGAGGTACTCGTCCCCCTCCTTCACCTTGATGTAGTCGATGTCGTTGTCGACCGCGAGCGCGACGTTGCCGGGCAGCGTCCAGGGGGTGGTCGTCCAGGCGAGGATCGACGTTTTGGGGTCGTTCTTCAACCGGAACCGGATGTAGACGCTCGGGTCGGGCACGTTGTCGCGGTAGCCGAGCGAGAGCTCATGGCTCGACAGCGGCGTCGCGCATCGCGAGCAGTACGGCGCGACGCGAAAGCCCTTGTAGACGAGGTTCTGCTTCCACATCTCGCTGAGCGCCCACCACACCGACTGGATGTACTCAGAGGTCAGCGTCCAGTACGCGTGCTCGTAGTCCTGCCAGAATGCCATGCGCTCGCTGAATGCGACCCAGTCTTCGACGTACTCATAGACGCTCTGCCGGCAGAGTTCGTTGAACCGCTCGACGCCGATCTCGTTCTCGATTGCGAACTTGCCCGAGATGTTGAGCTTCTTCTCGACCTCGATCTCGACAGGCAGCCCATGCGTGTCCCAGCCGGCCTTACGCTCGACGTAGAACCCCCGCATCGTCTTGTAGCGGCCGAATAGATCCTTGAACGCGCGGGCAAGGATGTGGTGCGTGGCGGGCTTGCCGTTCGCGGTGGGCGGGCCTTCGTAGAAGACGAAACGCGGTCGCCCCTCGCGGAGATCGAGAGACTGCTGGAAGGTGCCTTCGTCCTTCCAGCGCTTCATGAGCTGGACCTCCAGCTCAGGGAAGCTGACGCGTTGGTCGACTTTTTCGAACACTCTCACTCCACAGAGATACGTATTTGCCTATCCCTGGGACGAGTCCCCACAAAGACCCGCGGTACCACCCAGATTCCCGAGGCCATCACCTCGGACCCTCGTTGGGTTACGGCTCGGGAGTGATCTCGGCTCCGTCATCGGCCACCCGGCTCTCACCTTGCCTGGCTCTCTGTCGACCGCTCAGACGGGCCTACCTGTCTCCGTCGGCGCCGAGTGAACTCCGATTCTACCTGCCGACGGTGCGGAGAACTGAGATGAGGATGATCGCGACCAGCCACACCACCAGCGGCGAGAGGTCGATGCCCGACATCGGCGGAAGCCTCCGTCGAATCGGCGCCAGCACGGGTTCCGTCAGCTGGAATGCCAGCCGCGAGACCGCGTTGGTCGGGTACGGGCTGATCCAGGAAAACACGATGCGGACAAGGACCACGACCAGGAAAGCCTGGAGCAGGAAGACAAGCAGGCTCACGATGAATGCCATCAGACGGCCGTCCGCGGCCCGAACAGGGCCTGGCCCAACCGAACCATGGTGCTGCCGGCGGCGACGGCCGCTTCGAAGTCTCCGCTCATACCAATAGAAAGGATAGGGAGAGATTTTCCAAGCCGCTGCTCAGCTCCGGCCCGCAGCGCACGCAGCTCCTCGAAGGCAGATCTCGGGTCGCGATCGGCCGGACCCATCCCCATCAGGCCGCGCACCTCGAGCAGCGTGGCCGCCTCGTCGATCAAGTCATTGGCCTGGGCCGGATCGACGCCGCTCTTCTGCGGCTCACGGCTCACATTGACCTCGATCAGCACCTTCTGGGTGGGATCCACGCGGGCGAGCGCTTCGGCCAGATGGAGCGAGGCGACGGACTGAATCAGCTCGAAGCGGCCGGTCGCCTGGCGAACCTTGTTCGTCTGAAGGTGCCCGATGAGGTGCCACTCCGCGCCCTGGACGACCTCTATCTTGGTCAGCGCCTCTTGAACTCGGTTCTCGCCGAGGATGCGCAGCCCGGCGTCCAGCGCCTCGCGGCAGACGTCGGGACCGAAGCCCTTGGTGACCGCGACGATGGTGACGTCGTTGGGATCACGGCCGGTGCGGGCGATGCGCTCGCGCACCTCGGCAAGCCGCTCTGCGACGCTCACCGCACGGCGACGATCGCGCCAAACCGCTTGCCGTCCGGATGCCGGCGGTGGGACGGAAAGAGGTAGCTCTCCTTCGTGCACATCCCAATGTCGTACACGGCATCGACGCCGGCTTCCTCGAGCTGGTTGCGATTGGCCGCGGCAAGGTCGAGGAGGAACTTGCCTCCGTCATCCGGCCGCACGAAGCGGCGCTCGAACTGCGACGCCACATCATCACCGACTTGATAGCAGCGGCCGCAGATGCCAGGCCCGATGCCCGCCCGGATGTGGCGGCAGCCGTACTCCTGGCGCATTGAGCCGACGGCAGCAGCCGCCACCCCTTTTTTGGTGCCGCGCCATCCGGCGTGGACCAGTCCGGCGACGTTCTTCTCCGGATCCCAGAGCACGATCGGGTAGCAGTCCGCGTGGGTCGTGAAGAGGACCACGTCGGTGCGGTCGGTCATGAGCGCATCGACGTCGTCAATAAGGTCGACCGGCTCATCGACGCGAGCCACCGCCGCTCCATGGATCGCGCCCGCCGTGGTCAGTGTGCGGTGCTCCAGGCCGAGGACCTCGAGGAAGCTCCGACGCGAGGCCAGGACTGGTACCCGGTCCGGCGCGTGCGTCAGGCCAACCGAGCCAAGCAAGGTGGTCGAAAAGCCGTGAACCAGACCTGGTTCGTCAGCCAGCTCGGGTATGTGCAGCGCCGCCGGGATCGTCTTCACGGCGAAGAGATTACGAACGCCGGGAGCTTAGTACCTGCTCGATCTCGCGTTTGACCTGCTGGAGGTCCATGAACTCGCGATAGACGGACGCGAAACGGATGTAGGCGACCTCGTCCAGGTCGCGCAGGCGTTCCATCACCATCTCCCCGATCTCCTGGCTTGGGATCTCGACGCGCCCCGACCGCCGGAGCTCGGCCTCGATGTCATCGACGATTGCGCGCAGCCGCTCCGGCGAGATGTCGCGCTTCTCGGTCGCCTTCTTCAGGCCGTTGAAGAGCTTCTGGGGATCGAAGTCCTCACGCCGACCGTCTTTCTTGGTGACGAAGAACGGAACGGTTTCAATCCGTTCGTAGGTGGTAAAGCGCTGCCCGCACTGCAGGCACTCGCGCCTCCGGCGAATCGCCTCCCCGATCTCCGAGTCGCGGGAGTCGACCACCTTCAGGTCGTGATGACCGCAGTACGGGCAACGCAAATAAGCTCCTCTTGACTTACATCCTGTTGCGCAGGAACGCTGGGATGTTGATGTCGCCGAGCTCTTCGAGTCCGAACTCGGGCCGCTCGATCGTACGACGCTGCGTCTCCTGCCTGGCTTCCTGCTGTGTCTTGCCGCCGAAACCGGTGGCGATGACCGTGATCTTGATCTCGCCCGCCATCGTGTCGTCGCGAACGACGCCGAAGATGATGTTGGCGCCGGGGTCGGCCGCCGCTCGCACGATCTCGGCTGCTCGCTGCACCTCCTGCAGGGTGATGTCCTTGCCGGCGGTGATGTTGAAGAGGATGCCTTTGGCGCCGTCGATCGACGTCTCGAGCAGCGGGCTGGAGACCGCCTGCTTGGCGGCGTCCTCGGCCCGCGAGTCGCCCGCGCCATGGCCGATGCCCATCAGAGCCTCGCCCGCGTTCTCCATGATCGCCTTCACGTCGGCGAAGTCGAGATTGATCACACCGGGCTGAGTCACCAGGTCGGAGATGCCCTGCACGCCCTGGCGCAGAACATCGTCGGCCATCCTGAAGGCTTCCTCGAGGGTGGTCTTCGAGCTGGCAACCTGCGCCAACCGGTCGTTGGGGATCACGATCAGCGCGTCGACCTGGCCCCGAAGGGCTTTGATGCCTTCCTCGGCGGTGTCGTTACGGATGCGGCCTTCGAACGAGAACGGCCTCGTGACCACGCCGATCGTGAGAGCGCCGGCTTCCTTCGCCAGCTCCGCCACGATGGCGGCGGAGCCGGTCCCGGTGCCGCCTCCCATTCCAGCGGTGATGAACACCATGTCCGATTCCTGGACCACCGCCGTCAGCTCGGTCCGGCTCTCGTCGGCGGCGTCGCGACCGCGGGTCCAGTCGCCGCCCGCGCCCAGGCCTCGCGTGACCTTGTTGCCGATCTGGACTTTGACGTCGGCCTGGCAGCGCTCCAGCGCCTGCTTGTCGGTGTTGACGGCGATGAACTGGACCTTGAGCGCCTTGGAGATCATTCGGTTGACGGCGTTACCGCCGCCGCCACCGCAGCCGACGACCTTGATCCGGGCTCGCCCTTCGTGCAACTCGCTCTCTTTCATAGGGATGACGTGGTCCTCCTTGGTTCTGGATTTGGCCATGGCGAGCTCCAATTGACTTTTGGTGTGTTCTCTAGAAAAAATCGCGCAGCCACCTCACTGTTTTTTGATACGTGTTGCCGAACGTGACGGGCTGGCGCGTGTTGCCGTAGATCGCGCGAGAGCGCGCCCCCCACTTCACCAACCCAGCCGCCACTGCGAACGACGGTCCGTGCGCTTTGTCCGCGAGGCCGGTCAAGCCGAGAGGCTGGCCGAGTCGGGCCGAAGTGTTGAACACCGCCTGGGCGGCATCCGTCGTGCCCATCAGTCGTGAACCGCCGCCCGCGACCACCACGCCAGCTGGGAGCAGCTGGTCGAAGCCGGTCTTGCGAACCTCCTCGCGCGCCATCTGGAAGATCTCCTGCATGCGCGGGCCGATGATCTCGGCGAGGAAGCGTCGCGGCAGCGCCTGGATCCTGTCACCGCCGACCTGCCGGACCTCGACCTTCTCCGCGTGGTCGATCACATCGGCCAGCGCGTGGCCGTAGTTCAGCTTCAGGTTCTCGGCCTCGTCGAGGGTCGTGCGGAGACCGATGGCGATATCGCTGGTGACGTGGTTGCCGCCAACGGGCAGAACGGCGAGATGCCTCGCGCTGCCTTCGTTGTAGACAACGACGTTCGTGGTGCCCGCGCCGATCTCCACCAGACAGACGCCCAGCTCGATCTCCTGCGCGGTCAGCACTCCCTCGCCCGCGCCGAGCCCTGCGCACACGACGTCTTCGACGTCGAAGCCGGCCCCGTGGACGCACTTGATCACGTTCTGGACGGCGGTCTGCGCGCCGGTGAGGATGTTGGTCTCGACCTCGAGGCGGTGACCGGTCATGCCCACGGCGTCCCGCACTCCGTCCTGGCCGTCGACGGTGTAGGCACGGGGGATGACATGGATGACCTGGCGGTCGCTCGCGACGCTGATCGCCCTGCTTGCTTCGACGACGCGCTGCACGTCGTCATCGCCGATCTCGTGATCGGGATTCGCGACGGCGACGACGCCGGTGGAGTTCTGGCTCCATGTGTGTGTGCCGCCGAGGGAGACGACGACCGACTCGATGCGCTGGCCGGCCATGCGCTCCGCCGCGACGGTGGCGGCCTGAATCGCGGCGATGGTTTTTTCAAGGTTGACCACGACGCCTTTGCGCAGGCCGTCGGACGGGCTTTCGCCCACGCCGAGGATGGTCACCGGGGTGCCCGGCTCGTCAGACTCTGCTATGACGACCGCGACTCGGGATGTGCCCAGGTCGAGACCGACGGTTTTCTTCCGCCGTGACAAAACTGTGCTGGAACGCCTCCTGGAACGATTTGGTGGTGCGGGCGGGTTGGCGGGATTATATCGGCTCCCGGCGCGTTGCGGGGCTAGATTTTGTGGGTCGGGCAAGAACCTTATCTAGGAGTAGTGGTGACTCGCAGAGAAAAGGACAATGAAGAGGGTGTGGGGACCGGGCCTGGTGGCTCGGATCACGTTGCGATTAGCCTGTAAATTCTACTTGCCTTTCATACGTCTGTTCGTATATTATTCTCATGCTCCAGGCGGCGCCTTCGAGTCCTGCTCTGTCGCCGGCACCGTCGCATGGTGCATGAGAGCGGATGGCAGCTGATCAAATGCGATGACGGGGCAGACCGTGACCATCGCCCCAACTGTCACCTTCGGCTTGCCCAGAGGGCCAGACTGAATCCTTCTGAGCAATTTCTAAGCGAGAACGCAGCCGCTGCTCAACCACGAAGAAGACCGTGTATGCCATGGAGCGAGCAGCAATCGCGGCAGCCCGCCAGACAACGGCTGAAATTGGCGTGCGGCTCGGAACAATCGGCATTGTCGGCGTGATCGTCTACGGACTGGTCTACCTGACTTACCTGGCCGCTGGGTGGTTTCGCGACTACAGGTAGTGGCGGCGGATGGCGCCGAAGTTATTGAAGGATCGCGAAAGCGACCGCGATGACGATTACTTGCATGGATTCGGAGTCGGCGGCGCTGCGGCCGCCGGCCGCGATTTGAAGCCAACGGCCGGCTCGGCAGGGTTCATGACGTTGACGTAATCGAGGTCAGGCGAGCTGTAGTTGACGTCGCGCGCGAGCGCCTTCAACGCAGTCAGCTTGTCGCGCAAGGTGCCGAACTCCTCGGGCGTCAGCACCCGGCCGAAGTAAACCTTCCAACCCTTCTTGGCCACCAATGTGAGAGACCCGCACGAGTCGAAGATGAATCCCGCGACGTCCTGACCGAACAAAGTCGGAAACGCTCGCTGCATGTTCACCAGGGCGGTCAGCAGCTGAGCGTCGAGCGCGCGGTCCCCCACCCGCGGGTCGCTCCCGGTCGGACCTTGCACGTCGACCAGCCCGGCTGTGCTTGTGGTCGTGCCGAGGACTATCGCTTGACTCGAAAGGAGATAGAGCTTGGTCGACGGGCCTGCGTGATATGACGCCACGGGCTCCCACTCGCTGACCTGCACCAAGACGGTTCCCGGCAGCTGCGGCATCACCTTCGCCGAGCGAATCCACACCTGGTTGAGCAGGCGCTGCTTCGCCATCTCTCCATCGACCGAGATGACCGACCCGTCACCCGACAGTCCGGCGGCGTGGGCGATCTGGCTCGACGTCATGTGGCGCGCGCCGATCACCTGCACGTTGTGCAGCGTCAGGGCCGGGCCGAACCACAGGTAGACCAGCACGGCGATCTCGATGCCGGCCGCGGCGGCGGCGATGACCTTGCGCGCCCAGTGCACGTCCGGTTCGCGAAGCGCCCGCTCCGATCGCGTCCACAGCTGTCCACGCAGAGGCTCGGTGCGCTCCAGCCCGTTGGGCCACGGCGCACGAGGGAGTACGGAGCTCCGGCGGCGGAACTTCATACAGCCGCCGGCCCGACGTGACGTCGATGCCGACCAACGGCGTGGTCGACCAGGCGCTGGCAAACCTCATCGAACGCGACGCCCGCCGCGCGCGCCGCGTCCGGAAGGAGTGACAGCTCGGTCAAGCCAGGCACGGTGTTGACCTCGAGCACCCACGGCGTGCCATCCGCGCCGACGATGATGTCGACCCGCGCCATGCCGGAGCAACCGAGCTCCGTGAAAGCGCGCGCCGCGGTTTCAGAGGCTGCCTTGCGCGCTGCCTCGGGGATACGGGCCGGGATGATGTGGTGCGATTTGCCGGCCGTGTACTTCGCGTCGTAGTCGTACACAGGGTTCTCGCTGACGATCTCCAGTGTCGGCAAGACCTGAAGGTCGGGTGTCGCAAGGACGCCGATCGTGATCTCGGTCCCCGCGGCGAACCGCTGCACGAGAACGCGTCTGTCGTAACGGCCCGCCAGCACAAGCCCGCTGGCGACCGCGTCCGCGTCTTTGGCGATCGTGAGGCCGATCGTCGATCCCTCGCGCGCAGGCTTTATGACGAGCGGCAGGCCGAAGCGCGATACAACGCGCTCCACCACGTCGGCGGCCACGCCTTCCTTGATTTCGAGCTCCTCGAACTCGGGCACGTGAAGCCCGATCGCGCCCAGGATCTTGCCTGCCCGCGACTTGTCCATGCATAGCGCGGAGGCGAGCACGCCCGAACCCGTATAGGCCAGACCGAGCAGCTCGAGCATTCCCTGGACGGTGCCGTCCTCGCCAAACCGGCCGTGAAGTGCGTTGAACACACAATCGAAATCGCCGTCGCGCAGGACGTCCCACGTGCTCGCGTCGAGATCAACTGGGGTGACGTCGTGGCCGCGGCGGCCCAGCGCTTTAGCCACCTGCTCACCCGAGCGCAGCGAGACTTCTCGCTCCGCGGACTTCCCTCCCCTCAGCACGGCGAGCTTCACTTCCAGCGTCCCACCATCTCGACCTCCGGTTCGAGCTGGATTCCAAATCGACGCTTGACCTCCGCCATCACGCGCTCGATAAGCCGGCGGACGTCGGCGGCAGTCGCGCCACCCTCGTTGATGATGAAGTTGCCATGCAGGCTCGATACGACCGCAGCCCCCTCGCGCGCCCCTTTCAGTCCCGCAGCCTGAACCAGCCGGCCCGCAGAATCGCCCGGCGGGTTCTTGAACACGCTGCCGCAGTTCTTGGTCTTGATGGGCTGCGTCTCATTCCGCTCGCGGGTGAGCCTGGCCATCAGCTGCCTGGCCTCCTCCCCATCACCGCGCGCCAGCTGCACGGTTGCGCTGACCACGAGTGCTCCCCGGAGCGCACCATCGCGCAGCGCCGACGTGCGATAGCCAAGCTCCAGCGCGTCCGGTTTCCAGGTTTGCTTGCCGGCGCCCGGCACATAACCTTCGACCTCGACGAGCACCTCGCGAATCTCCCTGTCCCAGCACCCTGCGTCCTGGTAGACGGCGCCGCCCACCGTGCCGGGCACCCCGATCGCAAACTCGAAGCCGCGGAGGTTGGCGTCGGCGACGATGCGGGCCAGCCGCATCATCTTCAGGCCTGCGCCCGCGCGCACGCGGGTGCCTTCGATCTCGTGGTCGCGATTCACGATGCGCACGACCAGGCCATCGACGCCCCGGTCCGCGACTAGCAGGTTGGTTCCGGCCCCCAGCAGCAGATAAGGAATTTCTCGCGAGCTGCAGCCGTCGATGGCTTTCTCGATGGCTTCCGCGCGACCCAACTCGAAAAAGAACTCGGCGGGACCCCCGATGCCAAACGAGGTCCGAGACGCAAGGGGCTCGCCTTCTTTCACGCCCGGCAGCTCGCGCAGCCAGGCGACGTTAGATCTTGTGCGCCAGGTCATCGCCCAACTTTTTGATATCGCCGGCGCCCATGAGGAGGACCAGGTCATCGGGGCCGACGATCTCCTCCAGCGCTTCCTTCGCCTTGGTGAAATCGCCGACGTAGATGCCATGCGGAATTTGATGCGCGAGGTCGGACGCGCGAACGCCGGAGACGTTGTCCTCCCCGGCGCTGTAGACGTCGAGCACGTATACCCGGTCCGCGCCGGTGAACGCGCGCGCGAAGTCGTGCATCAGGGCGCTCAAGCGGGAGTACCGATGCGGCTGGAAGACCACGACGAGGCGGCGGTGGCGCAGCTCGCGCGCCGCCTCGATCGTCGCGCGAACCTTCGTTGGATGGTGCGCGTAATCGTCGTACACCGCCGCGCCCTGAAAAACCCCCAGGAACTCCATGCGCCGGTGCGCGCCGGGAAAGGTCTGCAGCGCTCCGGCGACGTCGCTGAAACCGACGCCGAGCTCGAGCGCCATCGCGGCTGCGGCTGTTGCGTTCTGAATGTTGTGGCGCCCAGGCTGCCGCAGGTTGACGTGGCCGAGCAGGTCGACTCCCCGATAGATCGGAAACGGACGCACAGGCTCGCAGCGATAGGTGGCGTCATGGCGGAACCCATACGTGACCTTGCGCGCCCGCGGTTTGAGCTCGCGCGCCAGGTCGTCGTCTGCGCACAAGAGGGCCAACCCGCTCTCGGGCAGCCCCTCGACGAACCACTGAAACAGATCGCGCACCGCGCTGACGTCGCGAAAGTGATCTGGGTGGTCGAGCTCGATGTTGGTGACGATCGCGCGCTGCGGATGGTGGAGGGTGAGCGTGCCGTCCGATTCGTCGGTCTCGGCGATCAGCCACTCCGACCGACCCGACCGGGCGCTTGATCCGTCGCCGACCAGGACCGTCGGGTCGTACCCGGCCGTGACCAGGATATGCCCGAGCATGTGCGTGACAGTCGTTTTGCCGGCGGTGCCCGCGACGGCGATCGAGTCGGTTTCGTTGATCAGCTGGGCCAGCATCTCGGCGCGGCTCAGCACCTTGAGGCCCATCGCGCGCGCCGCGTCGAGCTCAGGTGACCTCTTGACCGCGCCGCTGTAGACGAGCAGGTCCTGGCCGAGGACATGCTCGGGATCGTGTCCGAGGAGGAACCTCACGCCCGCCTCCTCGAGCTCGCTCGTCGTTTCCGATTCCTTGATGTCGCAGCCGCTGACATCGTCGCCGCGCGCCAGAAAGACCTTTGCCAGCGCTGAGACTCCGGCCCCGCCCACGCCCATCAGGTGCACTCTCACCGCCTTGCGACCTCGCGCAGCACCGCCAGAACGCGCTGAGCCGCGTCTCGGCGTCCTGCGGCGGCGGATGCCTTAGCCATGGCGCGGAGTCGATCGGAGTCGAGGCCCTCGATCGCTTTTACCAGACTGTCACTGGTGAGGTCGTCATCGGCGATGCTGACCGCGGCCCCGGCGGCGACCATCGCGGCCGCGTTCTCCTCCTGGTGCCCGCCGCCAAACGTGCCGGGGATCAAGACCATGGGCAGACCGACCGCCGCCGCCTCGGCGATGGTTCCGACGCCGGCGCGACTGACGATCAGGTCGGCGCGACCCATCAGCTTCGGCATATCGTCGGCGAAGGCAACCGCGGTGTACCCGTCGCGCGCATGCTCGGCGATCCCCTCCGCGCCTTGCTGGCCCGCGACATGAACCACCTCTTCGAATCTCGCGCACAGCCTGTCCAGGGCCGACCACACCGCAAGGTTCAGCTTGCGCGCGCCCTGGCTTCCGCCGGTCACGAGCAGCCTGCGCGGCGGCACGCCGGGTGTGCGCGGCGTGAAGCCGTCGCGCAGAGGAACGCCGGTCAGCACCACGCGAACGTCGCGCAAGCGGCTCTCGGTTCCAGGCAGCGTTGTGCACACCGTGGCCGCGCCTGCCGCGAAGTAGCGGGTCGCCAGCCCCGGCCTCACATCCTTCTCATGCAGGACATAAGGAATGCGGCGCATGCGTGCGGCCGCCACCGCGGGCGCCATCACGTAGCCACCCATGCCGAGCACGACGTCCGGGCGAAACTCGTCGACGATGCGCAGGGCTGAGCGAAGCGCCAACGGTATGAGCGCCGGCAGCGCGACGTTCTTCCACACCGCGTCACGATCGAGCCCGCGCACTCGGACGGTCCGGAGATCGAAGCCTGCCGCAGGGACGAGGCGCTCCTCGGGGCCACCCATACGGCCGACCAGCAAGACACCACCGTCCGGCTCCTCAGCGCGGAACGCTCGCGCGACCGCGAGCGCCGGAAACAGGTGTCCGCCGGTTCCGCCTCCCGCGATCAAAAGTCTCATCTGACTGTCGATTGTTCCGCAACGCCGAACCTGACCCGCGGCGCGCGATGCTCAGCAACAGGCCGACCGCGGCCAGCGTCGTCGCGAGCGCGGTTCCTCCATAGCTGAAAAATGGCAGAGGGACGCCGGTGATGGGCAGCGTGTTGGTCACGGTGGCCATGTTGAGGAAGGCCTCGAACGTCACCCAGGTCGTGATCGAGGCGGCGAGCGCCATGCCGAACCTGTCCGGCGCGCGTAGCGACGCGCGGTAGCCCCGGATGCCAAAGACGAGAAACCCCAGCATGATCAGGGTCGTTCCGATCAAGCCGGTCTCCTCGCCGACGATGGCGAAGATGAAGTCGGTGTGCGCCTCCGGCAGCCAGCCGTACTTCTCGATCGAGTGACCAATGCCCACCCCGAAGATGCCCCCTGACGCGAGCCCGTAAAGCGACTGCGTGGCCTGGAAGCCGGCGCCAAGAGGATCGGCCCACGGATTCTTGAACGCCGTGAGCCGTGCCATCCGGTACGGCTCGAGCAGGGTGACGGCGATGAATCCCAGGCCGAGGCCAGCGACGAGCAGGATGATGTGGCGCAGGCGGCCGCCGCCGGCCCAGAAGGCGCTGAGAAAGATGCCGACGGTGACGATCGCCGTGCCGAGGTCGCGCTCCAGCATCAGGAGGACAAGGACGCCGGCAAGCATCGCCGCAAACGGCACGAAGACCTGCTGGAATTGGCCCATGCGGTGCGAGTTGCGGTCGATCCAGTGTGCGATGAAAACGGCGAAGGCGAGCTTCCCCAGCTCCGACGGCTGAAATGTGCCGAGCGGCCCGGCGTCGAACCAACGGCGCGCCCCGTTGACGCTGACCCCGAGGTGTGGGATGAGGACCAATAGCATCAAAAGCGCCGCAGCGACGGCGCCCGCCGGAGCGAGCGGCCGGATCCGCCGGTAGTCGATCCGAGCCAGTACGAACAGCGCGACGAATCCGATCAGCAACCACGCGGCCTGACGCTCCGCGTAATAGAAGGTGGACTGGTGCTGGTTGTAGGCGAAGGCGACGCTGGCGCTCGTGACCATGATCAACCCGCCCGCGCACAGGAGAACCGTGGTGAAAAGCAGCAGCCGGTCCGGCTGCGGCCTGGATTGAGCAGCCGTGCTCACGCTGCAAACCGTCGGCGGACCAGCTCTTTGAACTGGTTGCCGCGGTCCTCGAAGTCCTTGAACATGTCAAAGCTCTTGTAGGCGGGGCTCAACAGCACGACGCCGCCCTGGCGCGCAAGACCGGCCGCGATCGACACGGCCTCCTCGAGCGATTGGGCGCGGAGGACGTTCGGATGATCCCGCAGGGCCTCAGCCAGGTCATCCGCAGACGCGCCGATCAGGACCACCGCCTCGGCATGCGCGAGCACGTCCGCTACCCACTCGCGAAGATCGAATCCGCCGCCGTACCCACCCGCGATCAAGATCACCGGTGCGCCTGGAAAGGCATTCAGCGCAACTCGGCCCGCGTCGGGATTGGTCGCCTTCGAATCGTTGAACCAACGCACGCCAGCCCATTCACCGACCAGTTCAAGCCGGTGCTCGACGCCCTTGAACGAACGGATCGCAGCGTTGATGGTCTCGTCGCTCAACCCGGCGATGCGCCCTACGGCCGCCGCGGCGAGGGCGTTCTCCATGTTGTGACGTCCGGGCAGAGACATCGGCGGCAGAGGCTGGTGCTGGTCGAACCAAACGACCCGTCCACGCGTGCGTGATGCGAGCCCGCGCACCAGCTCGTCTCGAGAGTTGAGGACGGCGTAGTCATCCGGCTCGGCGAACTCGATGGCTCGTGCCTTGAGATCCATATAGCGATCGAGCGTGTGGTGGCGGTCGAGGTGGTCCGGCGTGATGTTGAGGATCACACCGACGTGCAGGTGAGGCCGCTCGACGGACTCGAGCTGGAAGCTCGAGAGCTCTAGCACGACCCAGTGCTCAGCAGTGATGTCCTCCACGCGGTCGAGCACCGTGTCTCCGATGTTGCCGCCGACGATCACCGGCCGCTCGCCGGCCGAGAGCACTTCGCCGGTGAGCGCGGTCGTCGTGGTCTTCCCGTTCGTCCCCGTGATTCCGACGACGGTTCCCTTGCACAGCTTGAGAAACAGGTCGATCTCACTCGATACGGGGATGCCTTCGGCGCGCGCCTGGTTGAGCAGCTCGGAATCCCAGGGCACCCCCGGGCTGGCGTAGACGATGTCGACGCCTTCGAGCACGGCGTCGTCATAGCCGCCAAGGCGCAGCTCGACGCTCGATGGCATCTGCGCGATCGTTGACAAGAGCTCGGCTTCGGGCTTGCGATCGACCACGCGCACCTGCTCACCCCGCGCGGTGAGGTGCAGCGCGAGCGCGACGCCGCTGCGCGCCGCGCCAACCACGAGGGCGCTCACATAACCAGCTTCACGAGAGCGACCGCGGCCAGCGCGGAGATGAGACCCGCGCCCCAGAACGACAGAGCGATGCGGTTCTCAGACCAACCCTCGTGGTGGAACGTGTAGTGGATCGGGGTCATGGTGAAAACGCGGCGTCCGCCGCTGGCTTTGAAGTAAGCCACCTGAATGATGACAGACAGCGTCTCCAGCAGAAACACAAGAGCCACGATCGGCAGAAGCAGCAGCAGGCCTTGCTGGATCGCCATCGCGGCCAGGGCAAAACCGATTGCGAGTGCGCCAGTGTCGCCCATGAAGACTCGCGCGGGATACCTGTTGAACACGAGGAACGCCACCAGTCCGCCGCACAACGTCAGGGCCACCGCCTTCTCGCCGGCGGATGCTCCGGGCAGGAGCAGCACGATGGCGGCGATCGCTATGAACGACAAGCCGCCGGCGAGCCCGTCCATCCCGTCGGTGATGTTCACAGCGTTGGCCGTGGCCACAATGGCCACCACCGCAAGGGGAAACACGAGCCACTGGGCGGCCGGCAAAAAGAGCTGCGGCGCGCCCGAAACCGTGGCAAGCCATGCGACCGGAACGGCTAGCACGACCTGGATCGGCAGCTTCAGGCGGGCGGGGATGCCGATCGCACCGCGGCGCAGCTTTTGCAGGTCGTCCGTCACACCGAGCAGGCCGCCGGCGACGAGCCCCGCCACGGACGGCAGGGCACCCGGATGTCCCGCCGCGATGGCCGCAAGACCCGCGATAACAGCCAGAGCGACAAACAGGATTCCGCCGCCGGTTGGGGTGCCGGCCTTCCGCTGGTGGGACTCGGGAAGCTCGGCCTGGATCACCTGCCGGGATTTCCGCTCCCGGAGCGTCCGGATGAAATTCGGGTACAGGATCAGCGCGAGAGACATAGAGAGAACGACTGTCCCCAGGTCGAGGATCAAGCCGCCGTCAGTTCCTTGACGAGCTCGTCGAGCCGCACTCCATGCGAGGCTTTGACCAGGACCCGATCACCGGGCGCGGCTGTGCGCCGGACCCACTCCGCCGCGGCCGCGCGATCGGGCACCAGCTCGGCACCCGACGCCTCAGCCAGCATCCGCGCGTGGTCGCCCTGCACCACACAGATCGCATCGAAGATCTCTGCCGCTCGTAGTCCGACCCGCCGGTGCGCCTCGTCCGACAGGCTGCCCAGCTCACGCATCTCGCCGAGGACCGCGAGCAGGCGGCCGCCTTTGGGCCCGGCCGCGACGGTCTCGAACGCCGCGAGCATGGACTCCGGGCTCGCGTTGTACGCGTCGTCGATGATCGTGTAGCCCGCGGGGGTGCTCACCTCCTGCAGCCGGTGCTCGACCTGCACTTCGGCCAGGGCCTCCGCGCCGGCCGCGAGACTGACCCCGGCGAACTCGCACGCGGCGAGAGCGGCAGCTGCGTTGAGGGCCTGGTGGCGGCCGCGGATCGACAGCCGCACGGCGACGCCTCCGACCGAGAATTGGGATCCGCCGCCGCTGAGCGCCTCATATTGGTCGACGCGGTAGTCGCCTCGCTCCTGACCGAAGCTCGCGATGCCCGCGGTCGTCATCTGGGCGAGCAGCGGAAAGAACTCGTTGTCCGCATTCAGCACGGCAAGTCCTTCTTCAGGCAGTGCGGCCACCAGCTCACCCTTGGCGCGGGCGAGCTCCTCGCGTGAGCTGAAGTACTCGATATGGACGATTCCGACGTTGGTGACTATTCCGATCACTGGTTTCGCCAGAGCGGCCAGACGCGCGATGTCGCCCGCACGCTGCATACCCATCTCGAGCACCAGGGCCGAGTGGTGCGGCTCCAGGCTCAGGATGGTCAGGGGAACGCCGGTCTCGGTGTTGAGGTTGCCCTGCGTCCGAAGCACGTTGAAATGACGCGAAAGGACGGCGGCCACCATCTCCTTCGTCGAGGTCTTGCCGTTGCTGCCTGTAACCGCAACGACCAGGGGCTGCACCCGTCTCAGGGCGTGCCCGGCCAGCGCGTACAGAGCGTGCCACGTGTCAGGCACCAGAACCTCGACCACGCCTGACGGAATCTCGGTGCGGCGGTCCACCACGACCGCGGCGGCGCCTCGCGCGACCGCGTCGCCAACGAACTGATGCCCGTCCTTCTCCGCGCCCCTCAGCGCGAAAAAGACGCCACCCTGCTTGACCTCGCGCGAGTCGGTGTGAAACGTCGAGAACGTCTCACCCACCTGCGTGCCCCCGACTTCGCCCCCGCCGGTGACCTCGAGGATCTCGAGGAGGCTCAACCTCATGCCTAAAGTGTCGCGGCTCCGAGGTCCGCTGCATGTTTCGCGGCATCGGCGGCGGGGCGAAACCTCCGGATAGTCCGGACTTTGCGGCTTCTACCCTCGCGAGATCCCCGGATAGTCCGGACTATCCGGGAGCTAGTGCGGATCAGGTGTTATGTGCCAGTCGACCACGATCGACTGCGCGATCGTCTTCCAGATCGGCTCGGCGGTCATATAGCCGTCATTCAAGGTCCAGTCGCCGTCGCTCCCGGGATAGTGCGGCTTGCGGATCACGACCAACATCGTGAACTTTGGATGCTGCGCCGGCAGGAAGCCGACGAACGAAGTCCACACGTCCTGCGTGTACTGCCCGTTGACCGGTATCTGCGACGTCCCGGTCTTGCCTGCCTGGTTGAGCTCGAACCCCTTGATGCGGGAAGTCCATCCCGAACCCTTCTGGACGACCTGCTTCATCATCTCGGTCATCTTGGCAGCGGTGTCGGGTGAGATCGCCTGGCGCTGAGGCTGGAGCAGCAGCGGGTTGATGTGCGTTCCAACGCGCTCGACCACGTGCGGAGGTGCGTACTTGCCGCCGTTGGCGACCACGTTGATCGCGGCGAGCATCTGGACCATGTTGACGTCGATGCCCTGCCCGAACGACGCCGTCGCGTACTGCGAATCGCTCATCTTTTCCGCGGCCGGTGGGAGCAGGCAGCTCTCACCTCCGACGTCGATGCCGCTCGGCTTCGTGAGCCCGAACGCCTGCAGGTTGTTGTAGAAGGCGGCATGGCCCTCCGCCTGCATCGCTTTTATGGCGCCGACGTTCCACGAGTGCGCGAGTACCGACGTGTAGTCGACGTTGCCGTGGTTGCGCCGGTCCCAGTCGTAGATGCGGTAACCGCCGACGCTGATCACGCCGGGGTCGTTGATCACCGTGTTGGGGGCGATCGCGCCGGCGTTGATGGCGCCGGACAGGGTCACGACCTTCATCACCGAGCCTGGCTCGTACACCGTACCGGCCACGCTGTCCTTGAAGAGTGCAGAGTCAGTGTGGTTGAAGTCGTTGGCGTTGTAGCTCGGATAGTCGGCCCAGGCGACGATGCCACCTGTGTTCGGGTCCATGATCAGCACGCTGCCGCTCTCGGCGTTGTCTCGCTTCACACCGTCGGCCAACGCCTGCTCGGCTGCGTACTGGATGTTCGCGTCGACCGAAAGCACCAGATCCTGGCCGTTGATCGGGTCCTGGTGCGTATGCGAGCCAAGGACGATCTCGCGATTGGCGAGGTCACGGTAGCTCGAGATATAGCCGGGGGTGCCGGCGAGGACCTGTTGGTATTTCTCCTCGAGTCCGTAATTGCCCTTGCCGCTCCAATCGACAAAACCAAGCAGGTTGGCGGCCAGCGTCGTTCCCGACGCGATGCCGGGTAGGTAGGCCCGCTGCGTCTCCTCCTGCAGACCGACGCCCGGAAGCTTCAGAGCGCGAAGTTGATCGGCCTTCGCTTTCGGTAAGCGCCTCTGGACATAGGCGAACTTGGACTTCGACGCCAGCGTCGTCATCACGTTGGCCTTGTCCACGCCAAGGACAGAAGCCAGTCCCGTTGCGACGCGGTCACGGTCGGCCGATGCGACCTGATCGGGAGAGATGAATGCGGAATAGACGGTCGTGTTGACTACAAGCTGGGTCAGGTTGCGATCGAAGATCGCGCCGCGCAGCGCCGGCAATTCGACCAGCTCGCGGTACTGGGCCTGTGCCTGCATGGCGAGCTTGCCGTGCTCGAATACCTGCCAGTACGCGAGCCGCGACCACACCATGCCGGCGAGGATCGCCGCGACCACGAGCATCGAAACGACGCGCAGGCGCGCCGATCCGACGCGCTCGATTCGTCCGGGGCGCCTCGAAGCGAGGGCCCTGGTGCTCACTAGTGTTTGGTGGCCGCCATGACGTCGCGGGTTCCGCCTACCGCATTGACGACGGTCGCCACGGCGCGCATCCACAACGGTGTCGTATCGGCGGGCGAACCGCCCAGCGGCGCGGTGAGGTCGATGGCAACCGGTGGGCCCACGACAAAGTTCGACGGGACAAGTCGCTGCATTCCACTCTGGGCCGCTTGCTGCTGGACCTGGGCCGGGGCGTGGAGGGTGACCTCCTGGTAGCGGAGCTGGTCCTGCTCCGCGATGAGCTGGCGCTGCTGATCCTGCAGCCGGCTGATGTCGTACGAGGACTGCGTGATCTGCGCCGCGAGCGCGAGGTAGAAGAGGATGGCGATCACGAGAGCGCCCACGCCCACATAGGCGTGACCGAACATGTTCAGCCGCAGCCTTTCGGCCGCGACCGTGCTGGCAACCTGGACGAAGCCGCGCGTGCGCCGTCGCCGCCGCGGTTGGGCGGTGACGTGCGGCGTGGCGCCGGCCGTGCCGAGGCGCCGTCGGGCCAATATGCGGGTCGATGTCAAGACGTGAACTTCATCCTTTGCTGTTGGTTGGCCAAAAATGCCTGGTGGCCGGAGGGGTTGGGCCGGCCACCAGGACTTGTGATTTCAGATCGGGAGCTTTTCCGCGACCCGGAGGCGGGCGGACCGGGCGCGGGGGTTGGCGGCCACTTCCTCATCGGAGGGCCGCACGAGATGCCGGGTGACGATGCGGAGGGATGCCCGGTGGCCGCAGGTGCAGACTGGCTGCTGGGGTGGGCAGATACAGTCTTTGGACTCGACGTTGAAGAATGACTTGACCAAGCGGTCTTCCAGGGAATGGAAGCTGATCGTCGCCATACGACCACCGGGCTTAAGTGTCGATAGAGCTGCTCGAAGTCCTGTCTCGATCTCGCCGAGCTCGTCGTTGACCGCGATTCGGAGCGCCTGAAAAGTCCGGGTCGCGACGTGGATGTCTCGCGGCCAGGCGCGACGCGGTACGGCGGCTTCGACGGCTTGCGCCAGATCGCGGGTGGAGCGCAGCGGGCGGCGCGCCACTATGAACTGTGCGATCCGGCGGGCCCAACGTTCCTCGCCGTACTTCTGCAAGATGCGCTCGATCTCGGCCACGTCGTCGTCATTGACGATCTGCGCCGCGGTGAGCTTTGCGTCGGGGTCCATTCGCATGTCGAGCGGGCCGTCGGCGCGGAAGCTGAATCCGCGACTCGGGTCGTCGATCTGCGTACTGGAAAGACCGAAGTCGAAGAGGATCAGGTCCGCTGGGCTGAAACCGTTTTTTGCAGCCAGCTCGCCAAGCTCGGAAAACCTTCCGTGAACGACCACCGCTGAATCGCCAAACGGGACCAGTAGCTCCCGCGCGGCCCGGAGCGCCGAGGGATCGCGGTCGATCCCCAGCAGCCGGCCGCCGGGTGTGATCCTCTGCAGGATCTGGCGGGCGTGGCCCGCCTGCCCCAGGGTGCAGTCGATCGCGACCGCCCCTGACCGGGGCTGGAGCAGCTCTATTACCTCTTGTGAAAGTGCTGGAACGTGCGGACTAATGTCCGGAGATCACCCTGTCAGCGAATTCTGTGAAGCGTCCTTGCGCGTCGGCGCTGTAGCTGTCCCATCGGGCCTCGGGCCAGATTTCCACCCTCGGCCCGGCTCCGATCACCACGACCGTCGAGGGCGTCTCGATCCCCGCCAATCGACGCTGTTCGGGCTGCAGGCTGATCCGTCCCTGGCCATCTGGCTCGAACGGATCCGAAAGTGGATAAAGGGTTCGCGCCAAAGCGCGCTGGTCCGGTCCCGGAAGCGGGCTGCGCAGCTCTTCGCCGAGCGCGGCCCAGAGGTCCGGTGGATAGATCGCGAGCACGTTGTCCTGGCTCACTGATACAAAACTTCCCTCGCGGAGCTGTTTCCGAAACGGAGCCGGGATCGCCAGCCGCCCCTTGTCGTCCACCTTGACCCGATGCGCTCCGGTGAACACTCATCTGGCCTCCCAGAAGTTGAGCAAGCGCCGCTCGCGGCGGGCGCAGAGGCTGCAGCCGCAGCCGTGGAGCTCGAGTGGCAGGCGATTGCCGTTCTTGTCGAAACGGTGGTTGACGCTCATGTCCACGTCATCGCGGCTGCGGGGAGAAGTGGCGTAGAGAAGGTGTATGGCGTGCTTTACCTGGACGTAGGGTGCGACGTATGGTTCCATGTCTGCCGGATTCACCACTTCTCCCCACTGATCACCGCGATTCGCCGCGAAGAGTAACGACGCCGGTTAAGCCTGTCAATACCTTTACCACAAGATCTAGAGAGGCCGAAACGGTCCTTCCAAGGCCTGAACCCAGCATGTTGTGTCTGGAGCCAATCCAGCCCCTAGATCCAGGGTTGGAAGATGATAGCGACGAACATTAGTTTGGTCACACGCAAGACGGCGAGCCGCAGCTGCTTACTTACCTTTACCCGCTGCGCTTGAGCAGGCCGAGTCGCTTGGCCCGCCTCTCCGCCCAGGTGAAGACCGCAAAACCGAGCGGGATCAGCACGACGCCCATGCCCAGCAGGATGGCGACGGTCGGCAGCTGGTCAGCCGCGGTGGCTCCCTGGAGCAAGCTGCTTCGCATGCCGGCCAGGGCGTAGGTCAGCGGGCTCGCGTACCCCGCAAGCTCGAGCGGCCAGGGCAGCACAGTCAGGGGGTAGTACACGCCGGAGACGAGCAGCATGAAGCCCTGGACGGCGAACGACATCTGCTCGCCCTTCTGGGGTGAAAGCAGGGGCAGGACCGAGGTCAGGATCGCAAGTCCAATGAGAGGTGCCATCGACGCCGCGAGGACGACAAGCGCACCGGCGATGTCGGCGTGCGAGAAGTCGATATCGAAGATCGCAATGGCGACGAGCAGCACAATGAACGTGCGGCCGAGGCCGTACACGATTGCGAAAAGACAGATCCCCATCAGGTGGGTCACCCGGCGCACCGGCGCCATAAAGGTGTACTCGATGGTCCCCTCCCACCGCTCCCAGGCGATCGCGTACGCGGCTTCCATGAAAACCAACGACAGGTAGCCCCACAGCAACGCGCCGATGAGCAGGTAAAGCTGCGCCTTGCGCAGGTCGAAAGAGCCCCCGCCGGCGCCCAGCGAGCTGAGGCCCGAGGCCAGGAAGCCGATCGACAGCACGCTGACGATGCTGTAGAAGAGCCAAACAACCTCCCAGACCCAGTACCGCTTGTAGACGTACAGCTGCCGCTCGGCAAAGCCGAACAAGGCGCTCATCTCAGACCCGCGCACCCCGATCACAGGGTCACCTCCTCCGCCTCGTCGGCCTCCAGTGTCTTGCCGGTCATCTGCATGAAGACGTCCTCGAGTGTGCCCGCGCCGTGTCGAGCGCAAAGCTCATCGGGCGTGCCGTCGGCGAGAACGTGGCCGCCATCAAGCATCAGCACGCGGTCGCACAACGCGGCCGCTTCGTCCATGTCGTGCGTACAGAGGAGGACGGTGATCTCGCGCTCCGCACGCAGCGTGTCCAGCACGGCCTGGACCTCCTTCTTCGAACGCGGGTCCAGGCCGGTGGTCGGCTCGTCCATCAAGAGCAGTGAGGGCGCCGTGAGGAAGCTGCGCGCGATTGCCACCTTCTGCTGCTGGCCACGTGAAAGCTGCTTCATCGGCTGATCGACCACGTCCTTCGACAGGCCGAGCAGGTCAAGGATCTCGATCACGCGCCGACGGGTCTGGCGGGAGGTGTTCCCGTAGAGGCGCGAGGCGTAGACCATGTTCTCCCAGGGGCTCAGCTCTTTGAAGAAGGCGGCTTCGACCGAAACGCGATTGACGTGCCGGCGCACCTGGAGCGCGTCGGTGACGACGTCGCATCCGAACACCTTCGCGGTGCCTGCGTCTGGGGTCAGGAGCGTGCCCAGGATGCGGATCAGCGTCGATTTGCCGCTTCCGTTGGGGCCGAGGATGCCTGTGACGCCGCCCGGCTCGACCGTGAGGTCGAGCTCATGAAGAGCGACCTTGTCCTTCCAGCCGCGCCGCCACCAGGGCGCACCGGATTCGCGCTCGCGGCGGCGAAACGCTTTTCTCACCCCCCGGATCTCGATCGCTGGACTGCTCATCGCTGACTCCTAAAAACCTCGAAATGACAAACAAAAAGGACCGTGGCGGTGCCCAACAACCGCACGGTCCTGGTTTGACTTCTGGTTTCTAGAGCTTCGTTACCAGACCAGCGTCAATGCGCGGTTAAGGGCAGGCGTGCATCACCCGTTGCGGTGAAGACGACCAATCCGATGCCTGCCAATGAACCGGCTCCTGTTTCAGTGGACACACCCGGGCGGGTGTGCAGGCCAGCTAGATTACGCCCGCCCGTGCTTACCCGTCAAGGCCAAGCTGCGTGACGACAAACGCCATGACGAAAGCCTCCTCACGCCATGACTCGTAGCGGCCGGACGGTCCCATGTGGCCCGCTCCCATCTGCGTCTTGAGGACGATCGGCCGCTCGCCCCGGTTCAACGTCCTAAGCCGGGCGACCCACTTCGCCGGCTCCCAGTACGAGACGCGAGGGTCGTTAAGCCCACCCATCACGAGCAGCGCCGGATACGCGGTTGGGCGCACGTTGTCGTAGGGCGAATAGCTCTTGATGTAGCTGTAAAACTCCGGTTCGGCGGGGTTGCCCCACTCGTCGTACTCGTTGACGGTCAGCGGCAGCTTGTCGTCGAGCATGGTCGTGAGCGCGTCGACGAACGGAACCTGGGCCACCGCGCATGCGAACAATTCCGGGCGCTGATTCAGAACAGCCCCGATGAGAAGGCCGCCGGCGCTCCGGCCGCGGATCGCCAGCTTTGCCGGCATCGTGTAGCCGGCTGCGACCAGATGGTCGGCGCACGCGATGAAATCGTCAAACGTGTTGCGTTTGTGGAGCAGCCTGCCGTCCTCATACCACTCCCTCCCCATCTCGCCCCCACCACGCACGTGCGCGATGGCGAAGACGAAACCGCGGTCGAGAAGACTCAGGCGCGCGGGGTCGAACATCGGGTCGTTCGAGTGTTCGTACGCGCCGTAGCCGTAGAGCAGGAGCGGTGAGCCGTCGCGGCGCATACCCCGCTTGAAGACCAACGAAATTGGAATGTCGACGCCATCGGGCGCCGTCGCCCACAACCGCTCGCTGACGTAATCCTCCCGTTTGTAACCGCCGCGCACCGGCTGTTCCTTGACGATCGTGCGCTCCCGCGTCCCCATGTCGTAATCGACGGCCGACCATGGAGCCGTGAGCGAGGTGTAGAAGAAGCGCATGACACGACTGTCGTAGGTCGGACTCCCGCCGGGAAACGCCGTGTAAGCGACATCGGGCTGCTCGACAACGTGAATGTCACCGGTTGCGATGTCCAACACCTCGAGCCGCTCCAACCCGTCCGAGCGCTGGCCGAGCACGACGTGCCCTTTGTGCACGTCCGTCAAGTTGAGACGTACGCCGGATCGCTCAGGCACAACTTCGGTCCACGAATCCCTGCCTGGGCTGGACACCGGCGCGGCCATCAATCTGAAGTTCGTCGCGCCTTCGTTGGTGAGAATCAGGAAGCGGTCTTCGTGATGCTCCACGGAGTATTCGACGTCCGCGCGGCGTGCTGCGATGAGGGTGGGGTCATCCTCGGGCCTGTCGCTGGCCAGGAAGCGGCACTCGCTGGTCACCTGGCTCGAGGCGGTGATGAAGATGTAGCGCTCGCTCTTCGAAAGCTCAACGTTCAACTCGAAGCGCTCGTCGTCCTCCTGGATGACCAGGACATCGTCGTCGGGTGACGTCCCGAGCCTGTGCCGCCAGACCTGGTAGGGACGCACCGCCGCATCAGGCTTGACGTAGAAGAACATCTCGCTGTCGGCCGACCAGGCAGCGCCGTAATAGACGCCGTGCACCACGTCATCGAGATCGCGGCCTGTGGTGAGATCTCGGAAACGAAGCTCGTGCACCTCTGAGCCGTTCACATCCATCGCGTAGGCGACGAGGTTCTCGTCGGGGCTTCGCTCGACGTAGCCGAGCTCGAAGTACTCGTGACCTCGCGCCAAATCGTTGGCGTCGAGGATGACTTCCTCCGCGGCGTCCATCGAACCGAGGCGCCGGCAGTAGATCTCATAATCCAGCCCTTCCACAGTGCGCGTGTACTGCCACCAGCCCTTGAAGTAGGTCGGTGCCGAGGTGTCGGTCTCCTGGATCCGGCCGATGATCTCGTGATAGAGCTTGTCTTGCAGCTCGGCGGCGTCCGCCATGACGTCATCGGCGAAGGCGTTCTCGGCTTCCAGGTAGGCGACCACGTCCGGGTTCTGCTTCTCCCGGAGCCAGTAGTAGGGATCGACGCGACGGTCTCCATGCGCTTCGAGCACGTGCGGGCGTTCGGGCGCGACCGGCGGCGGAGCGGGGGTGACTTTCACCCGCTCCACTGTAGGACGCCGCCGGAGTCACCCCTACGAATCCGCCTGGCACGCCCAGGTCTTGGCCGTATACCAGACCACCGCATGCATCCCGGTCGGACAGGCAGCCGCGGCACGGGACGCGACCGACCCGGGGCTCGTGACGGCCTTGACCGCGTAGCCACCGAAACCTCCGAGGACGAAGGCGATGAGCACCGCGGCGAGCATCACGATCGTGGTCGCCGACAGCGAGGGTCGTCGCATCGTCTGAGCTGTTTGCATCTCTGCCTCCTTGATCTCCGGCGTGCGCCGGCTCTGGCAGTGGATACGCTGTGACGCGCGACGACAGTTCCCGGCAGGACGTTTGGAACTTCCGGGCTGACCGAGGACGTAAGTGGTGTAAGTGCATGACAGCTACGGCCGGCGCTGACCTGATCAACCGGGCGAAGAACGGGGACCGGTCCGCGTTCGACGAGCTGGTCGGCCCCCTCATCGACCATGCGTTTCGGCTCGGTTACGGAATGCTCCATGACCGTCAGGCGGCGGAGGACGCGGTCCAGGAGGCGGCCGTGCGCGCGTGGCGCAAGCTGAACAACCTCCGGCCGGGCACAGAGATGCGGCCGTGGTTTCTCGGCATCGTCGCCAACCAGTGCCGAACCATCGCTCGAGGCCGATGGTGGTCGGTGTTGCGTGTTGACCTGTCGCTGGGATTGGGCGGCGCTGATTTCGAGGACGCGATCGTGCGCGGCGCGGATGTGAGGTCAGCGCTGCGGAAGCTTTCCCCGGAGCATCGCGAGGTGCTGGTGCTTCATTACTACCTCGACCTGCCCCTGGACGAGGTCGCGGCGATCGCCGGCATCCCGATTGGCACCGTCAAATCGCGCATCAACCGCGGTATCGCGGCGATGCGCCTTTTTTTTGAACCAATGGAGGCGTTGACCTAGTGGACGAGCTGATCCGAAGCACGATTCAAGAAGCGCTCGCGGTCGAGCAGCCGCCCCCGGGTCTTCGCGCGCGGGTGATCGCCGCGGTGCCGATGGAGCACAACCAAGCCAGGCCCGCTCGCAGACCGTCCCTTCGGTTCGGTCCGTTGACCTCGCGTTCCGTCGCCGCCATCGTGACCATCGCATTGGTGGCAGGTGTCGTCTACTCCCGCAACATACCGAGCAATCACCTCGGTCGTGCTCAGCAGGCATCTGGGGCGAGACTGATTTCTCCGGAAGGAATCGCGGTCGCGCCGGACGGCACGGTCTACGTTTCGGACTACGTGGGCAATCGCGTATACCGGCTGCAGGGTGACGGCAGCCTTCTGACGGTCGCAGGCGGAGGATCGGCTTACGAGGGTCGCGCGACCAAGTCCAACATCTTTGGGCCGGCGGGACTCACGCTGGACCAGCAAGGCAATCTGTACATCGCCGACAACCTGGGTGGGACGATTCGTCGCGTCGACAGCGACGGGATGCTAACGACTGTGGCGACAATCCATGGCGCTGGTTCGAACTTCAACTTGCCCCTCGGTATTGCGTTCGACGCCTCCGGAGTCCTGTACGTGGGGGACTTCGCCGGGGACGTGCATGCGATCCAACCAGACGGCTCGGGTCACGTGGTCAGCATCGCGGGGATAGCTCCTCCAACCGTCGTCCCCGGCTACCTGGCATTCGACACAACGGGCGACCTTTACGTCAGCGACCGCAGCCCAAGCTCCAAGTACATCGGTCAAACCATCCAGAACCCGGGCGGGGGTTGTCGCATTCTTCGAATTAAGCGAGATCAGTCCGTTGCAGTAGTCGCGGGAACGGGCAAGTGCGGCTACTCAGGCGATGGCGGTCCGGCCACCAACGCTCAGCTCAACGATCCCAGTGGGATTGCGTTCGATTCCAGTGGAAACCTCTACTTCTCCGATTCGAACAACCACCGAATCCGTCGTATCGACGCCAGGGGGATCATCACCACTCAGGCCGGGATCGGCTCCGTGGGCCACGCCGGCGACAGCGGATCAGCGTCGAGAGCGACGCTTGGCTACCCGTATGGCCTCGCGATGCGAAGCGGAAACCTGCTCTACGTTGCGGATGCTTACTGTGACTGCATGGATCCCGACGTGACAGGCCGCGTCAGGGTGATCCGCCTATCCGACGGTACAATCACGACCGTGGCCAGCGGCCAGTCGCGAGTGCTTACTCCGTCATAGATCCTCCGCGGGCCAGCTTGAAGGCCCCGCGGGTGAGCTTTTTGAGCTGGGCGCTTTCGGCGACGGCCGGCGTGCGCAGATTGATGAACCGCGTGTCCTTCCCGGTGCCTTGCAGAATGCCGCGACCGTCATCGAGTTCCCGGCCGCGGTAGAACCAGATGTTCACGTGGTCCGGCAAGGTGCCTATCCCGACGACGTTCTTGCCATCGACTGCGAAACGGACGTGCTTCCACACCATGCGCGTGGAGCGCGGGGACTCCATCGCGTAAACGATCTCGTCGGCTCGGGGCGCGATCTCCCTCACCATCCGGATCGCCGCCTGCAGCGTCGGGCGGACCGCAGGGGGAACCTTCTTGACTTGTTCAGCGACTGTGCTCATGACTGGCATCTCCTGGCCAAACCTCGAACGACGGCTGTCGCGCTAGGCTCCTGCGGACGCGAAACGTCTTAGGTCTTGTAGCGAAGGGACGAAGTAGTAAGAACCCGTCGTGGCGCGCGCGAAATATGTGAGGCGGTCGCGCATGCCATCCGCCTTGCCGGCCATGTTTTCCAGCATCGCGACAAGGCGCCGCTGTTCGGAGCTGAAGCCGACGAACATGGTCCCGTGGTCGGTCACGGTGCCGAAAGGCATGTTGCGTCGAAAGATCTTTCCGAACTGATCCTGGTCGGTGCGCGCCGCGTGCGAATCCTTCGGCCGGTCCTGGAGTTCGACGCTGTCGACCTTCGTGCGCCCGATGACTTTTTCCTGGGCCGGGATCGGCTGTGACTCCCACGCGGCCGCGTCATGCGTCCACTTCTGAAGCAGCAGGATCGAACCCCCAGCACCGGGACTGCCCTCGGGGATGAGCGCGATCTCAGGCGCGTCGATCAGGCTGGGATTCTCGCTTCCGTCGATAAATCCGGTGAGGTCGCGATCATGGTGGTAGGGCCAGCTCGACGTTTCGTCGGCAACCTGCGCCAACGGTTCCAGCGCAGCGATCGCCTGCCTCGCCACGTCGAACACGACGTCGTATTCGCTCCCCGAGATCCACAGCACCGCATCGTTCTGCTTGGCGGGCATCCGATAGTCGCCCGGCCCGACAACGTCGTGGTTGAAGCCCTCGACCCCACGTGGTGAGGAATCGCCGGCGACTGCTCGCCAGAGCTCCGGCCGAAACCCCGCAACGAGGTTGACGCCGCCCATCGTCGTACGCGGCTCGCGGAGGCTTGCTATCGCCGAGACGAACCCTCTCTCCTCCATCCCGCTCCGGACGGCGAACTCGACATAGCTGTGAGAGGCCGTGCCGAGGGCGAAGATTCCCGCCTGTGGGCTGACGGCCGTTCCCTTGATCGTGGCGTCCGTGATCAAGCCATCGTAAGCCTCATCCAACGTTCACCAGGAGAGTGCCTGCTCATGTACCGCACCATCGTCAGAGACCGATACAAGAAGGCGTGGGCCGCAATGAACGCCCACGACTACGAGGCGATCGTCTCGTTGCTGGCGGAGAGTTTCGAGGTTCGGTTCATCGGTGACACATCGCTCGGGGGATCGAGGCACACGCGCGAAGCGATGCGGGCGTGGTTCCAGCGATGCTTGCGCCGCCTATCACCGACTGACCGAGTCAAGAGGCGGCTACCTGGCTGGGCGGTTGATCAGCAGAGTTCCCGCCACGCCGGCCAGGGCGAGGACCTCGACCGCGACTCCATACCAGAGCGCGGCGTCGTGGAGACCGACCCGGGTCACCGCGTAACCCGCCACCACGGCGGGCAGCGCAAAGGCGAGGTACGCCACGATGAAGATGGCGGCGAGGAGCGCACCGCGGCCGGTCGGCGAGGCGAGCCCGACAAGGCTTCGCACCACGCCAAGCCAGGCGACTCCGAATCCGATGCCGGTCGCCGCGGTGCCGCCAAAGAACAGGAGCGGCGCTTTGAGCGCAACCGCGGCGACGGTGAGGGCCAGCCCGGCGGCCAGGGCCACAGCCCCGAACCTCATCGCCCTGGCTGCCTGCCACGTACGAACCGCGATCACGCAGACGGCGCCAATACCGGCGAGAAGTGCGATCGCCAGCCCGCCGAGAGTTCGATTGTGCGACGCGGCGAGCTGCAGGGCCAGGCTCGGACCCAGCGAGAGATAGAACCCGGCGACGCCCCAGCCCGCAATTAGGCTGGGCAGGGCCGCGAAGAAGGCGGGTCTCGTCGCCGGCTCGACACCTACGCGAGGCAACAGTCGAAGCTCTCGACGTTTCGTTGCAGGCTCAGGAATCAAAACGACCGCCACGACCGACACGGCAAAGCCGGCGAGCATCAACCAGTAGATGAGGTGAAGAGGATCCGGGGCGTACTGCACGATCGCGGCCGACGCCAGCGCGCCGAGTGCGAGGCCGAGGATCGGCGTGGCGCTGTTCACGGTCGAGGCAAGGGTCGGGCGTTCAGGCGGCTGGAGGTCGACGAACGACGCTGCGAGTGCGCTCGTCACGACACCGGTGCCGATGCCCTGGGCGATTCGCGCGGCAAATAACCACCCGACGCTCGAGGCGAAGATGAACATCAACATGCTGGCGATCTGGATCACGAGCGCCGCGAGGACCACTGGACGGCGGCCCAGCGAATCAGACAATGACCCGGTGAACAGAAGCGCAATGAGGAGTGCGATCGCGTACACCGCAAAGACCTCGGTGAGCTCGATCGCCGAGAAGTGCCAGCTTGCTGCATAGACGGCGTAAAGCGGCGAGGGGGCGGCCGCGGCGAACAGGAACAGCCCGAATATCGCCGCCACGATCCAGAACGCCTGGCTTCGGCTGACTCTCCCCCGTAGCTGCGCCGTGTCTGTCGTCATGTCGACCATCGGGTGAACAGATAACAGGCCGAGCCTCGCCTTCCATTCCCACCCAACGGAAGGTGGGTCAGGCGCGCGCCCGCTCGAGGTCGACCCGATCGCCGCGCATCGGCACGCCGTCCTGGATCAGGAGATCGCGCTGGGCCGTGCCTTTCGGGATGGTGCCGTCAGCTCTCACGACTCGAAACCACGGAAGGTCGTCGTGCGTCGTGGCCAGGATGCGGCCCACGAGGCGGGGCGCGATCGAGTCGAGGTCGCCGTAGGTCTGGACGTGACCGGCTGGTATGTCTCGAATTCGCTCGATGATCGCTTCGATCCGAGACTCATGGCGTTGGCGTTTGACGGTCCCACTCACAAGCGCGAGCTTAGCTCTGCCTGCTGAGTGAAGCGGTGGCGAGGCACGAATCGACCTCGCCACCGCTACGGAGCGGTCACCCGCCGAAGTTTTGCTCGGATCGGTTGTGAGCGATCTGCTCGGCGCCCGCCGACGGTGCAACGCCAAGGTTCATCTCGGACCGGTTGTGCGCGATCTGCTCAGCGCCGACGGCCGGAGCCGAAAATGTGACGTTGGAGCTGTGGCTGGTGGAGAGCGTGGAGAGCACTGCGGGTGCGCTGACGGCGAGCAAAGCCCCGGCCACGAAGGCCAGCAGGCCTCCGGCGGCCGCGGTTCCGGTCCGAACGGGACGGTTGATCAAGGTATTGACGTTCTGCATCTGACTTGACCTCCAGTTTTTTCGACCTCTGCGCACTTCGTGGGGCATGTGGTCGTGATGTACCCAGGATCGGCGGGAAGGCTCGAGCGTTCATCGGTGAGCTCCCTCATTCCTGAGCTGGAGGTCTGCTTAGGTCCTGCTGCTCAGCTGCCGGGCCAGGTCGGTCCGGTTGCGAGCACCTGTCCTGGCCAGGATGTTGGACACGTGTCGTTCCACCGTCTTACGCGATAGAAACAGCCTGCTCGCAATCTCAGGGTTGCTGTGGCCGGCCGCGATCAGCGTCCCGATCTCCCTCTCTCGCTGGCTCAGCCTGTCCAGCGGATTTTCTCCGGCTCGGGCCTGACCCCGTCGCCAGGTGCGGACGCCAAGACGGCGGAGCCCGAGTTCGGCGAGCTGTTTCTCAGTGGACGCACCCACGGCGGCGGCGGCGTCGCCGGCTTGCCGGAACTCTTCCGCCGCCCGCCGGCTGTCGCTTCCTATCAAGGCTCCACCGAGGTCCAAACGGTTCCAGATCAAGGAGCTGACCAGGCCTACGCGGCTTCTCTCCGCGAGGACCGCATCCAACTCCGCAACTCCACTCTTGTCATCTCGGGCCAACGCGATCAGGGCGGCCACGTGTCTCCGCCAGAGCGCGTGGTCGAAGTGGGCCTGGCGTCCACGGCCGGCCTCGTCCCAGACATGCAGCTCCTTTTCCGCCTCTTCAGTGCGCCCCACACGAACCAATGCCTCGGCCGCTCGCAACGACAGCTCGCGAGCACACCGCCTGCAGCCCCCGTCGAGGGCGTCCTTGTGGCCCGCGGCGAAGTGCCGGTCAATGTCAGCGCTGTCCGTTCGGTCACCACACCTCGCCAACCAGACGAGCACATGCCAGTGAAGGGCAATGCGGAAGTGGGGATCTGATTCGAGCTTTAGCTCCTGCTCGAGGCTGGCGACCGCATCGCGCCAGTCGCCTCGAGACAACCAGATCTGGTGACGCAGATCGTGGATCGACCATATGCCGACCTTGCCTATCGCCAGACGCTCCGCGCTACCCGCCAGCCGTCTCTCCAGGTCGAGGCATTCCGAGATGACCTCATCTGCCTCGTCGAGTCGACCGACATCCAGCAACTTGCTTACCAGGGTCGGCCCAGCTGAGAGGGTGGGCATCGGCAACACCCGCTCGCGGGCTTGAGTCCAGGCCCGTCGCGCGCTCTCGAGGCCCTCGCCAACACGGCCGGCGAACATGAGTGCGTCGGAGCGGTTGTGGGCGGCCCAGATCGGGCCTTCCTCCGAGCCGCCGGCCACCTGCGCCATCTCTTCGGCAAGGCGTAACAGCGAAGCTCCATCCTCTTCGACCATTGAGGAATCGAACGCCGCCTGCAATGCAGCCACATATGCGTTGCGTTCGCGGGGCGTGATTTCGACCGGTGGGTTGCCCCAAAGGATTCGAGCCTTATCCGCTGCCAGAAACGTCGCCGCTCGACCCTCTTCCCCACGATGCTTCACAACCTGGAGCAGCCTTCCGCGATGTGATTCGATCTCGACCTCCAGCACGGGGTCATCACTGGCTTCATGGGCGGCGCGGTCGAGGAGGGGAAACGCCTCCTCCTTGCGATCAATGATCTGAGAGGCGGCGCGGGAGGCGGCAAGGTACGCGGTAGCGCGGAGGGTGGGGTCGGCGACGCTGGAGGCCAGCGACGTCCACCGATCAAGCGCAACCTGCTGCTCACCCAGCTCAGTCGCCAGCAGCGCTACCGCCAGGCGGAGGGCGACCGCGAGCGGCTCGGACAGTCCGCTCGCGTCCGCGATTCGCGCCAGCTCTTGAAGGCCGTCCCGGCCGAGAAGCCTGCGTCGCGGGGATTGAAGGACGCGCAGCGCCAGCTCGTTTGCGTCAAGGTCCGCTTCGCGGCGGTGAACGAGTGCTTCATGCAGCAGCTGCACATCAGATGCGGCCTGGCGTTCGAGAAAGGTGGCGATCTGGGCATGCAGCTCGCGGCGACCCTGTGTCGATACCTGGGACATGGCCGCCGCGCGAATCAGGTCATGGGCGAGGCCGACGGCGACACCCTGTATGACCATGAGACCCGACCGCTCGAGCTCTGACATCGCCCGCTCGGCCCTAGGTTGGTCCCATCCGATGATTGCCTCCAGCTCCGAGACGGCCAGTGGACGTGTGGCGACGGCAAGGAGCGCGAGAAGTCGGCTGGCGTCTCGGCCGAGTCCACGGAGTTTCGTCGCCATGTGGCCGGCAAGGTCATGCTCGCCGCCACCGCCGGCGAGGATGCCAAGCCAGAAAGGCGACCCTTTTGCCTGCGCCCACAGCTCGGTCGCTCGCTGTGCGTCGAGCTTTGGGGCCAGCTGCCGGATCAGCTGTACGCCTTCATCGCGTTCCAGCGGGCCGAGGTCCAAAGTCGACACTCGGTCCGCACCCAATTCTTTGATCAAGGTGTCTTGCCAGGCCGCGCCGGCGCTGGCAGGCCTGCCCGCGGCGATGACGGCAAACCCTTTCTGCTCCGCTTCGGCCGAGCGGATCAGGTAGGAACAAAGTCCCAGCGAGAGGTCGTCGACCCACTGGACATCGTCCACGATCAGCAAGACCGATCCGTCCAGCCCTAGAAGCGCGCGGCGGGCGGCCTCCATCAAACGCAGTGGTTCGAGCGAACGATCGACGGTCGGTTCGGGGGCAAAGAGAAACTCCTGGAGCATCTCTCCCGCGCCGCTTACCTTGCCGAGGCCGCGAAGTAGATCGGCGGCTGCGGCCATCGGCACCTGGGTGGCGGACTCGTACCCGGTGATGTTCAGCTGATGGGTCGAGCGCTCCCGGTTGCGCACCTCAGTCAACAAGCGAGTCTTACCCGAGCCCGGTAGACCCGTGATCAGGGCAGCGGCAGGTCGGTCGTCAGTGATGGCCTTCGCGCACGCTGCCTCCAACAGTGCCAGCTCGACTTGCCGTCCGACGAAGTTCGCGCCCATCAGGGACGCGATTAGACTACCTCCGCCGGAGCGTCTGACTGATGCGATCCCGCCGCTGGCATCAGCAGCGAGTCATGCCATCGAAGTTGCTAGATCCGTGCGCGACGATTTAGCAGTCTGCGGCGATATTCAAGGCGGCGGAGGTTATCCCTGCGCTCGGGCGCGAAATGCGCAGCGGCAGGCCCTATTTCGGGGACCCGCTGGAAGTCCCTCGACCTTCGCTCCGATGAGCGCCGATCGATGCCGGTCCGTCTGCTGGCGCTCCTTCTTTCGTCCGTCGTCGCACTCCCTTTTCACCGTGGATCTCCGCCTCATTGCCCCTCCGAGGCAACTCGCTGCGGCCAGGGCGACAAAGCGGCGGCTTGATCGAATTGATTGCGAGGGAGACTGAGCGGGTCAGTCTCCTCGCTGCTTTGAGAACGCCTGGAACGTCATAAACCCCGTATAAGTCTGTCGAAACCTGACTTCCCGGTTCAAGGCGGTCAACAGGAACCGCCTCCCGAACCATTTTGCCGGTGGCGATGACAGCCGCATCACGTCGCCTATGTATGGGTGCCACCATCGGTCCGGGTCAGTGGCAGAACCTCCGCTGGCCACGGTTACGCTGACATCGATGGCTCGAGGTTTCCGGGCAACTTTGCCCGACAAGAGCTTGGAACCAACTCCACGACTCGTGGAGACCCACGATCAACCACGCCCATGGACCGCCACGTGGTTCGACCCGCCATTTCTTCCTGAGCTCGATCATGTCGACCAGGCATACGGCATTTGCTTCACGAAGGAAGGCGAAATCCTTTTGATCTGCAGCCACGACGTTGACGGCGTCACGCCCTATTGGAATCTTCCTGGCGGTGGTCTCATGCCGGGCGAAACGCTCGAGCAATGCCTGACCCGCGAGGTTGCTGAGGAGGCTTGTGCCCGAGTAATCGGCTCCCGTTATCTGGGATGTCAACGGGTCGACGATTTGGAGCACCCTGATGGGCCTCAGAGTTTTTACCAGGCGCGGCTATGGGCCAGGGTTGAGCTGGATCGCTGGGATCCGAGGCATGAGGCATTCGAACGCCGGCTGGTTACGCCTGCAGAATTCCTTTCCGTGCTTGCTTGGGGGCCTTCGCTTACCGCTGCGGTCATCCTTGAAGACGGTTTGCGACTAGACGCAGAGGCAAAGTTATCTGAACGCGTGACCGATACCTAACGACAATCCCGAATTTGAGAGCGGCTGCGTATCAGACGCGCTCCCCTCATTTTTCGTCTCCTATGCTCGAGCAGACTCGTAGGTGGCGATCAACACGCCCGTGCTCGTGGTCGTGCTGTCAACCAGCCGCAGCGATGCTTGCGCACCACCGGGAAACAACCGACGTCCGGTGCCCAGCACCAGAGGAGCAATCATCAGCAGGTACTCGTCGATCAAATCGGCGGCCATCAGCGAGCCGATCAGCACGCCGCTACCCATGATCACGAGATTCTTGTTCAAGCTCTGCTTGAGCTCCGCCACGGCGGCCGGAATGTCGCCATGGAGCAGAGTCGAGTTCGGCCAGTCGAGCCTCGTTGCAGGGTTGCTCGAGGCGACGTACTTGTGAATGCTATTGAGCGCGTCCTTGAACGGGCCGTTCCGGGCGTTCCAGGAGGCCAGGAGCTGCTCGTAGGTGCGCCGCCCAAACAGCCACGCGCGGTCCCCGCCCATCCGTTCGCCCATCTTGGCGACGCTCGCCTCGTCGCCGAACGGGATCCCCCAGCCGCCGCGCGCAAACCCATCCCGCGTGTCCTCGTCCGGGCGGCCTGGTCCCTGCATCACGCCGTCAAGCGTCACCCAATTCATCACAATTACCTTTCCCATCTCATCTCCCAACGTCCTAGGATCTGGTGGCCTTTGGCAAGCCTCTCGCCCGGCTGCCCGGCCAGCTCCCTCGTAGCAGCGTACTCATCAGGCCGGCTTCAACCTGCCGCCTCACCTTCGGACCCGTGGCATGGATCTTGGCGGTTCGCCGCCCGGGCCGGAATCCGGACATCGACGCGGGTGTAAGAGCGGCGTCGCCTGGCCTGCCTACGCGACCGCGCTAGATCGCCGCCGGTCCTCCACCGGGTCCTTTCGCGCGCTGAAGCTCTGCGATCTGCGCCCGAGCGGCGTCCACTAGCTCCGCATTGCTGTTGGCGTGCCCAGCAAGCCCCCACCCGCCTTCAATCGCCTCAGTGAGCAGCACCCAGGTCCTCTCCGCGAGCGAGGGATCGCCGGCGGCAGCCGCGACCAGATCGGTGAACTGGCGGACCACGGCGAGTTGCTTGTCACGGTTGAGCGCCCCTGCGTTGGTGAGTACCTGCACCCTGACGTAATTGCCGTCCCCTTCGACGTTCGAGAGCGCGCCGCCCGGTAGATCGTGGATGAACGCCGCGGTGTTCTTGCGGAACATCGGGATGTCCGGAACCTGTTCGATCTTCATCAACGCGGCGGCCAGGTCACGCGCGAGGGCCTTCGGATTCGCGAACATACCGCCCGTGGCATAGACGTCGATCATCGGCATTGGATGACTCCTTTGACTTACCTCGGCTGACCGGAACGTAGATGAAATATACAGACCGGTCTGTCTATTCCAGGAGTCGGGAGTATCCCTTCAAGCGGCCCGCCGGCAAAGGAGCTTGTATGAGCGTGCAACCCGACCCCGATCTTGAGCCGCCGGTCGCGCTCGTGACCGAAGCCACATCTGGTATCGGCCGAGCGATCGCACTGAAGCTGGCGAGTGACGGCCACTACGTGATCGTGCACGGCCGCGACGCACAGCGCGGAAAGGAGACCGTCCAAGAGATCGAATCCAACGGCGGGCGTGGGCGATTCGTGCCTGCCGACCTGACGGCGCCAGGAGATATCGCTCGCCTGGCCGCAGACGCTGGCGCCGTTGACGTGCTGGTCAACAACGCCGGGTTTTCATGGTTTGGACCAACGGCCGATCTCGATGTCGCAACATTCGACTCGTTGTTCGCAAGCAATGTGCGATCGGCATATTTCCTGGTCGCCGCAATTGGCCCCGTCATGGCCGAGCGCGGCGGCGGCTCCATCATCAACGTGGCAAGCATGGCCGGCCAAATCGGCCTGGTTGGAGGAGCGGCCTACGGGGCGACCAAGGCGGCCCAGGCTGCGTTAGCTCGTGCTTGGGCGGCAGAGTTCAGCCCCAGCGGCGTTCGCGTAAACGCCGTTGCGCCGGGTCCCATGTTCACACGCGGAGCGGCACCGGATCGAACTGAAAGGCTGGGAAGTACGACGCTGTTGAATCGCGCCGCCCAGGCCGAGGAGATAGCAGAAGTGGTCGCCTTCCTTGCCTCGCCAAAGGCCGGCTACATCACCGGTGCAACCATCGCTGTCGACGGCGGCCGAACCGCGATCTAAGTGCTGCTCGAAAACATCGGTAGACAGACCGGTCAGTAGGATCAAAGCATGACTGTGAAGACTCTTCAGCGGCAATCTGCGCGGGAACGGTTGTTGGCCGCCGCCGACCAGCTCTTCTACGCGGAAGGCGTGCACGTGGTTGGCGTCGACCGGATAGCTGAACATGCCGGCGTTACGAAGGCCACGCTCTACAACACATTTGGCAGCAAGGAAGATCTCGTTCGCGCCTACCTCGAGCAGCACATGCGACGCAGGCAGGAGCGCATCGCTCGCATCTTGGCCGCGAACGACTCACCAAGGAAGGGGATCCTTGGCATCTTCGCCGAGGTTGAGGAGCTGCTGGCGGGGTCGGCGTTTCGCGGGTGCAGGTTCATCATGGCAACGGCGGAGGCGCGCCCTGGCGATGCAAGCGAAATCGTTGCCGAGGAGTACCGGACCTGGCTCAGGACGCTGTTCACCGATCTTGCCAAGGACGCAGGCGCAACCGATGCCAAACAACTGGGAAGACGACTCCTGCTGCTTTACGACGGCGCGGCAGTTGCGGCGCGCATGGACCAGGATCGCCGAGGTGCGGCCGCGGCGACGCGCTCAGCGGTCGAGGCATTGCTCGAGGCCGCCATCCCCGCCAAGCGCAGCACTGGGCGGGCGCGCTAACCCGGCAAAGAAACCAGGCATGAGCCAGGCGTCTGGCCGAGTGAGGTTGGTGCCACCGGGCTGCGCCGGACGGCCCAGCCAACCTTCTGTGACGCACGCGCGATAGTGCGCACTGTTGACGCGGGCACCGTTGTATTGAGTCCGCCAAGCCTCGCGCTGTTGTCGATGACGCGGTCGGAATCAGTCCGGGTATTCGTCCTTCCGCAAGGTGCCGGCGATGTCGGGTTGGGCTTTCGGTGTTCGCTCGAGCAAGAAGCTGAAGTACGGCGCGACGAACGGGTCAGGCGCCGACACCG